>Ga0153956_1000147_pt1 | contig 89872 bp, 91 predicted proteins | sample TSFL040MetaG_FD_104704 | JGI IMG/M metagenome (GOLD analysis project Ga0153956, IMG submission 104704) | Attine ant fungus gardens microbial communities from Florida, USA - TSFL040 MetaG | ecosystem: Host-associated > Fungi > Mycelium > Unclassified | place: USA: Florida, Wekiwa Springs... | reverse complement strand
CGTTTTGCATCGCCCGCGGCGTAGGCTTCGCTGGCGAATTTGGTCGATGCGATGCCCATTCCCAGATCGGCGAATGCAAAATATGTCGGGATAAGTCCGACGAGGATCAATACGCCATAGCCTTCGCTGCCCAAAAGCCGTATAACGAACGGCGTTGTAAATAATGATATGCCAAGCGGGGCGACTTGGCCGGCGAGGGTCCATAGGGAGCCTTTGACGACTTTTGTGGTCATGCCGGCGGTGGATGGCGTTAGGGGCGGCGGTTCGGGCGAATTTTGATCGAGGTTCGCTGGCCCGGATAGGGGGGTAGAGTCAGAGGTCACGGAAGATATTTTAGGTTGTTAAGTCGTTTTGAGTCAACGAGATTACGCAAATAGAGAGGTATTTGACACAGATCTCATTAGTATCTTTTACTTTGCGGTGAAAGGAGGGCGTTAAGGCTGCAAAATGTGACTTGCCGTATGCGGGCTTCTGCAAGGGCGGAGTTCTGTGACTTGATAGGCGACGTTATTGCGCGAGCGGTCAGCCGGTGAAATATGTACGGACACCGTGAATGATGCGGTCTTGGGTGTCGGGATGCATTTCGGTATGGATGGGCAGCGAGATGACCTCGCGGCAGAGCTGATCGGCGTTGGGCAACTTGAGGCCGGTCGGGACAAAATGTCGAAATGCCACCTGCTCCTGCAGCGGAACAGGGTAATAGATCATCGACGGTATGTCGTTTGCCGCGAGGTGCTCGTTGAGAGCGTCCCTGCGGCCGTCGGCGATCTTTAGCGTGTACTGATGAAAGACGTGCGTCGAAAATTGGCTGCGTCTCGGTGTGGTGATCTCGGCTATATCGGCAAATGCCGCGTCGTATCGGTCAGCAACGGCGACACGGGCAGCGCAGTATTCGTCCAAATGCTTGAGTTTGATATCGAGTATCGCTGCCTGGATCGAATCGAGGCGCGAATTCACACCGATGCGGTCGTGATAATAGCGTTTCGTCATTCCATGATTGGCGACCGAACGCATTTTTTCGGCTAGTTCGGCGTCGTTGGTAAAGATCGCTCCGCCGTCGCCGTAGCAGCCGAGATTTTTGGACGGAAAGAATGACGTACAGCCGATATGGCCGATCGAGCCGGTCTTTTTGCGGGTGCCGTCGGCTGAGATATGGTCAGCACCGATGGCCTGTGCGTTGTCTTCGATAACGGTGATGCCGTGTTTTTTAGCGACGGCCATTATACCGTCCATGTCGCAGCTCTGGCCAAACAGATGTACGGGAACGATCGCTTTTGTCCGCTCGGTGATCGCGGCCTCGACGATCTCGGGCGTCACATTAAATGTCTCAGGATCGACATCGACCATCACCGGAATGAGTCTGAGCAGAGCTATTACCTCAGCCGTTGCGAGAAAGGTAAATGACGGTACGATGACCTCATCGCCCGGATCGAGCCCGATCGCCATCATCGCGATCTGAAGCGCGTCAGTGCCGTTAGCACACGGAATGACGTGATCGACATCGAGATATCTCTCGAGCGCCGCCTGAAATCGCGACACTGCCGGCCCGTTGATAAACGCCGCCGAACCGATCACGTCCAATACCGCCGCGTCTATTTTGTCCTTGATCTTTGCATACTGACCTTTAAGGTCAACCATTACAATAGGTTCCATACAGATCGGCCGCTTGTTTGGTAATTTCGACGGCTACCAGAAAAGTCTATTTGCGGTCATCGCAAGTGTCAATTGTCCGTTCACAAAGCATTTAAGCAAGCAGAAAAAATCAACATCAAATCATCGTAGAACGTGGATCGCATGACCACGTTCGAGATCTGCGTCAGCGTTCATAGTCGCCCCGTCGCGGTCAAATGTCTATTGAGCAATGAATAATTCGATATTGCCCTGGCCGCCCGTCGGTAAAATATCTATCGTACCAGAGTAAACGCGCGACGATGCCCCACGCAGCCAATGTCCGTGATAGACTTACTTCTTTTAATGGGTATATGCCTACGGGAGATGTTTTTCCTTTCAGTGCCTCTAACTACAAGTGTTTTCATTATGGGGCGGGCGTATGAAATTTGCTAATTCCACCCCAAGTTGTTGGCCATCATTTATTTCGCATTGCCATACATAATGTACACGCCAACCCATTGATTCAAGAAGAGTATGATTTTTTCTGTCACGCTCAACGTTTTTCCTGAGTTTATCTTTCCAAAATTTGCGGTTACTTTTGGGGATGTGGGATTTATTGCAATTTTCATGTTGATGCCAAAAGCAACCGTGAACGAAGATGATACTGTTATATTTTTTAAGAACTATGTCGGGCGTTCCGGGCAATTTCCGTACGTTCTTCCTGAATCGAAATCCCATGCGGTGCAAAATTGAACGCACATAAAATTCGATCTTTGTGTCCTTGCTGCGGACACGGGACATATTCCAACTTCGATGTTCAGGAGTGATCTTGTCGACCATCACGCTTGTGCTCCCAACGAAGCGAAAAGCGGAAACTCTCTTTGAGAAGGCATATAACTTGTCCGCACAGGCTTGTCTAAAGTTTTTCCTTCATCCAATGCCGCGATAAGTTCCCGTGTCAGCCTCCACATAATAACCGGTGGAATCGCGTTACCGATTTGCTTATATGTTTGAAACTCGCTCACCGGAAATATAAAATTATCCGGGAAAGATTGTATTCGTGCCGCCTCCAACGGAGTAAATCGACGGTAAATTTCATTAGCTTCATCAACCAACAATACAGGGTCAGTACCGTTCAAGCTGACTTTTGCCAAATGCGAACTCACAGTGTTGCATGGTTCATCAATGTTTTGAGCACGTCCTTTGTTAAAGGCTTTATTTGCACGTTTCATACCTTCAACTGCACGTTTTGAAAAAACAAACTTCGGCAAATAGTCATCGATAAGCACTGATCTCAGCGGTACCAAATCCTTTTCGGGGGAAGGAAATTTAAAATTGACGCTTAAACCTTTACGGAACCCGACAATAAATACACGTTCTCTTTTCTGGGGAATACCATAATTAGAAGCATTCAATATTTTAAATCTAATATTGTATCCGGCAGACTCAAACTCTCTAAGAACTATGTCAAAGACTTTTCCTTTCTGAATGTTGACCAAGCCTTTCACATTCTCCGCAATAAATGCGTCGGGTTGCTTATCACGAAGTATCCTAGCCATCTGAAGAAATAGCTGACCACGTTCATCACTCATTCCCTGCCGCTGACCTACGATACTGAAGGCTTGGCATGGGAAACCTCCGATTAAAATATCGTGATCGGGAATTTCCGTTGACGGAATATTACTTATACTTTCGCAGACAAACGGATGATTAAAATTTGCCTTATAAGTTTCTGCGGCAAATGCATCCATGTCATTGGCAAACACCACCTTTGTTCTCAACCGCTCAAACCAATTATTTAAAAACGTAAAGCCGCCACGAAGGCCCAAATCAGACCCACCGCAACCGGAGAATAGGGATGCGACTTCATATTTTTTCATCTTCTAAATATTGATCTGGTCTTTAATCAAATATTCCCCGGAATCAAGTGTGTAAGTTAGGCGATATTCGAGCGGCAACAATCTAATTTTTTCTTCTTCAAACCTTTGATAAGGATTCTGAATTACAAAAACCGAAATCTTTTCTCTTGCTATGATGACACGGGCAATAAAATAACGATCCCCGAATTGTTTTGCAGTTTCCCAAGCGTTCGATGAAATGCCGAAAAATGACGTAGTATTGAAATCCGGCTCGAAACTCCGCTTCGTGGTTTTAACCTCTATGTATTTTTTAACACCTGTATCCAAAACAGATTGGATATCAAATCCAAGACTGGAATCATTGGATACGATCCTAACCAGTCCAAGCAGATCGGGCCGTTCAGCCGTTACTCTTTGTTTTTCGAGGTTATAAACAATGGCCTCGCCTTCATCACCGATTTGTTTTGTTGTCAGTCCTTCGGCTTCTTGCTCCCCGATTGTTTCTAAAACTCCCGTGGGCAGCTCAATTCCCGTTGTAACGGTCTCTGTATTATTGTTCTCGTCGGTTATCTCGACCGTATTTTGCGAGAATGCAGAAAGCGTAGTTTTTAAGGCTTCTTCCTCTTCGAAGTCTGCATCAGCATAGAAATCATCCCAGTCATCGAGAACGTCTTTTATTTCCTGACGTTCCACAACTGCCCCTTGTTTTGCCAGATTGAAATCATCAAAAAAGGTTTGATCGTTTGCAATAAAATCGAGAGCAGCTTTCTCTCGATTATTCAAGAAATATCTTTTGTTAAATTCTATGAGAAGATTTGCCGCAACCATGAAATTCAAAAAATCGCGGGCATACCTGATAACGTCGCCGGTTCCGTCACAAAGAATTCGATTTGCTCTTAACTCAAGAAAAAGATCGATACGCGTTTCCGGCGTTTCTTGGTCAATCGTTACCCTCGTATCATTGAAAATCAAGTGAGCAACTTCTTTTGCTGTTACTGCAAATATCTTTCCCGTTTTTTGATTCCCGGCTCTAAGAAGCTTAATCAAATATTGAGCAGGTTTAAATCTAATTCCTGCTCTTACATAATCATCAATAAACTGAATTTTATTAATGCCGTTCGGGTATTGAAACCGGTTACAAACGGACTTGAAAAAACGTGGGACATCCTGCGTTTCAACCAATAGTATTGTTCGATTTCCAATAATGACTTCGTTATTACGTTGTTTTATAAGCCCGAAAAGACTTGTCATTTCTGTTCGATGATTATCAATCGTTTTAATCTTTAACTTTTTAACGTTAAGTTCGCTAAGATATTCGTTGATTTCGGCTTTGAATTCATTTTTCGGAAGATTGCCGAGTTGCACCATTTTGCTCGTAAGAAGTAATAGCTTGTCTTCAAGTTCCGTATTAAACCTTGAGCGAGGAAAATGCAGATCCAAGCGATATTCGTCCGGTGTTTGGTAATCAGGCATTATAAATACTCCAAAAGCTGTGCTCCGATAATATGCGCTAAGATCGGCGGAACTGCATTCCCGACTTGTCTATATTGCGATGTGCGCGACCCTTCAAATATAAAAGAATCCGGAAATGACTGAAGCCGGGCATTCTCCCTTACCGTCGGTATTCTATTATACAAGTAATGAAAATGATGACGGTGTCCCGTGTCAACCGTAAAACTGGGACGACCGCTATTTAATCTTGTCCATGCAATATTTACTTTTCTTGTATCTTGGAAGCGAATCGGCAAATCTTTGTAGTTTCCGCCATCCGGCACATGAGAAATAATATGGATCGTCTTTTCCCTGTGATTGGTTATCTGATGGTTAAATATGCCTTTGGAACCTTTTCTCATAAGACGTTGGTATTTAGTTTTAGCCTTTGCAGGATAAGCCTTTCCATCAACAACGCTATTCTCAGGCAAATCGGAAAGAGCATTGAAAGATGTAACGGGCGCTACATTTAACGGCTCCGGAAAATGAAATAAGGGGCCTTTGTATAGTCCGACAAAAAATACTCTTCTACGTGACTGAGGCACACCATAATCTGCAGCATTTAATACTTTGTAGGAAACCGTGTAACCAATGCGTTCAAAGTTTTCTAAAAGGACATTAAATAGTTCACCTTCAAATAAGCCGATCAGTCCCGGAACGTTTTCCATTATAAACGCACTAGGACGTAAGTACTCCAAGATTTTCAAATACGAGAGAAATAATTCATTTCGCGGATCTTTGCGGATTCGATGTCCTGAAAGTGAGACCCCTTGACAAGGAGGTCCGCCAATTAAGACATCAATGTACTTTTTCCCTGTAAACGGCGAAAAATCCCTTTTTGTGAGCTTTGATATATCGGCAAAAAAAGCATCTGAACCGGGATGGTTCCTCACAAATGACTGAAGGGCATAGCGGTCGTGATCGACTCCTAAAACGACATCAAAACCTGCCCGGCCCATCCCGTAAGACAGTCCGCCACAGCCTGAAAACAGGTCAAGTGCAATAGGTCGAAAGGCCATATGATTTCGTGAACGTCAAGGCAATACTTTACCAACAACCTTTATAGATAGTCCAAATGTTGACAAATTCGCTAGCTGCTAGTGATGATCGTTTGCGGCTTCCGGTTTGTTTCCGTGATAGATCTCGCTGCCGGTTGAGACGAATTCTTTGGCCTTTTCTGCCATGCCGACGGCTAGGGCTTTTTCGGCTTCCAGGTTTTGGGCGTCGGCATATTCGCGAACGTCCTGGGTTATCTTCATCGAGCAGAAATGCGGGCCGCACATTGAGCAGAAATGGGCGAGTTTTGCGCCTTCGGCCGGTAGGGTTTCGTCGTGAAATTCCTTTGCCTTTTCGGGATCGAGGCCGAGGTTGAATTGGTCTTCCCAACGAAACTCGAAACGTGCCTTGCTGAGGGCGTTGTCGCGGTATTGCGCCCCGGGATGGCCTTTGGCGAGGTCGGCGGCGTGGGCGGCGAGTTTGTAGGTGATGACGCCTTCTTTTACATCCTGTTTATTTGGCAGCCCGAGATGTTCTTTTGGCGTGACATAGCAGAGCATCGCCGTGCCGAACCAGCCGATCATTGCGGCGCCGATGCCGCTGGTGATGTGGTCGTAGCCCGGTGCAATGTCGGTCGTCAGCGGCCCGAGCGTGTAGAACGGAGCCTCGCCGCAGACGTCGAGCTGCTTGTCCATGTTCTCTTTGATGAGGTGCATCGGCACGTGTCCCGGCCCCTCGATCATTGTCTGGCAATCCATCTCCCAGGCGATCTTGGTCAGTTCGCCGAGAGTATCTAATTCGGCAAATTGAGCTTCGTCATTAGCGTCGGCTATAGAGCCGGGACGCAGGCCGTCGCCAAGCGAGAATGAGACGTCATACGTCCGCATGATCTCGCAGATCTCTCGAAAATGAGTGTAGAGAAAGCTCTCCTTGTGATGAGCGAGACACCATTTTGCCATGATCGAACCGCCGCGTGAGACGATGCCGGTCGTGCGCTTTGCCGTCAGCGGAATGTAGGGAAGCCTGACGCCCGCGTGAATGGTGAAATAATCGACGCCCTGCTCAGCCTGTTCGATGAGCGTATCGCGATAGATCTCCCACGTGAGGTCTTCGGCCTTGCCATTCACTTTTTCAAGTGCCTGGTAGATCGGGACGGTCCCGATCGGCACGGGCGAATTACGCAAGATCCATTCGCGGGTTGCGTGAATGTTCTTGCCCGTGGACAGATCCATTACGGTGTCAGCACCCCAGAGCGTGGACCAGCGCATCTTTTCAACCTCTTCGTCGATAGACGAAGCGATCGCAGAGTTGCCGATATTGGCGTTGATCTTGACGAGAAAATTGCGTCCGATCGCCATCGGTTCCGATTCGGGGTGATTGATATTTGCCGGAATGATCGCTCGGCCGCGTGCGACCTCATCCCGGACAAATTCGGGCGTTACACATTTTGGGATCGAAGCCCCAAACGATTCACCTTTATGCTGATGATAAAGAGAGCTTCTGTCGTTTTGCTCCATGGGGACAAGATCGTCCCGGCTCCGGCCGAGATTTTCGCGGATCGCGACGTACTCCATCTCGGGCGTAATGATGCCTTTGCGTGCGTAGTGCATCTGGGTGACGCATTGGCCGGGCTTTGCACGAAGCGGTGCTCGCTTTAGGCCCGGAAATTCTTCGAGAGTGCCGCGGTCTTTGACTCGGGCGATATTTTCGGCACCTTTTGTGAGGTAGCCGTTGTCCTGAGGCTGAACCTCTCGGCCGACATATTCCTCAACATCACCGCGGCTGACGATCCAATCGCGGCGCAATGACGGCAGGCCGTCGCGAACATTATTTCTTTGAACGGGGTCTGTCCATGGGCCGCTCGTGTCATAGACCCGAACTGGCGGATTATCTTCGAGCGTGCCGTCCATGTTTCGTGACGGCGACAGCGAGATCTCGCGGAAAGGTACTTTTAATGTGACCGATACGTCGTCATTCGTAGCAGTGTCGTCAGATCGTATGCCAAGTGTGTGCTCGACATAGGTTTTTTGCGATGCCGGCAGTTTTACCTGATCGCTGAGTTGTTCCGAATCACGACTGTTATTGTCGGTGCTGCTGATATTGTGAAGTATATTATTTGATCGTTCTTCCATTGTTTTTCTCCCTTCGTCGGTATTATCCGCATCAGGTTTTAGGGTCTTGTCGTTAAAACAACTCTCAGCTCAGGTGTTGTGCCTGTGCTCCCCTGAAAACTTTTTTGCAACTAAATTGTATGCCACAACGGGAATATTTCCGAAGCGTATTCCTCACCTCAGTCTTTTTCCTCTAAATTTGTCAGTTTAAGATATGCAACTCTTTAAGCATTTGTATATACTAATCGTTCGGAGTGTTTATCATTACTTGGCAAAAATAAACAAAGTAAAACAATGCGAAAAGTTATAGTCTGTATTGCCCTGATCGTCTGCCTTGATGCGGCGTTCATACTGATAACACGGCTGACAAACGAGAGGTCCGAATCGGCGACGATCTTTGAACCAGTTCGAGTACAGCCTGATAAGACTGTCAGCGCGTCGGTTAAAACGGAGGGCGATGTTGAGAGCGGAGAGATCGCGGCGCTTAATAGCGATATCCTTGACGATGCCCGCGACCCTTTTGCGCGTGATGCTGAGCCCAACCAAGACACAGACCTGGAAATAAATAACGCTGACACAGTCGTAACAAATGAGCGTTATGCCCCGTCGAGGCCAGCCCGGCAGCCTGTATTTCGACAAAAGCATAATGCCGGACCGATAGAGTTTCGGACTGTCACGATCACTTATGATGACAGCAAGCGTCTGACGGCAAAAGATCTTGGCAAACAGACTAAAACAGAACGTTCTACCGCTGCCGCGACAACTCCTGAAAAAAAGCGTTCGACGCTCGTAAAGATCGTAAGGTCGCCGTACGATCTATTACGCTCGGCCGTGTCATCGCTCCGCTGATATAGCTGATATAAATATCTGAAATGCCGCCTCACATTTGATCAAAGCGTGATGCGGCATTTATTTAACATTCTTATAAAATAGATCTGACAAGCACTGCGTACATCCCATCACCGAACCCTACACTTACCTCTCAGTCATAAAAGACGATCCTTATAATTTAATTCATCGTTAGACCCTGATAACGACTTTAAATGTGCGGCTGATTAAAAAGTTTACTCTCTAAGTCACTATTTTTACCGTGGATATTTGAGAATTTTCTTGGGCATAGCTGACAGATAAACGGCGAGTAGATCAGCGGTTATAAGTCCTCAGATCAAAGGGCGAGCGATAAATGCGTAAAAAAGAAAAGGCCGCCTGTATAGGGCAGCCATAGATACAAAAAAGAGAAGCGTGGTGGCGGGGGGGGGAGACTTGAACTCCCGACCTCGGGGTTATGAATCCGTTGTAGGTAGGACGGAAATACGAGTGAATGATTGAGTTCGATCAACAAAATCAATAGTTTACGCCGTGCAAATGGTGATTCGATTATTCACAAATATTCTTTTCTTGCCGACTTTTGGTCACGAAATGGTCACGGGAGTCCCCTACTGACCCAACTTAAAATAGCCGCCTAACAGCGGCTATTCTCTTTGTCCATCCGATTCATCAGTTGTTCAAACTCCATTTCCATTCGACAGGCAAGACAGCAGCTAATATGAATGTCAGCTAATTCCTTTTCGTCCTCGGTCAGCGTGTCGCGTTGCTCGAAGACTAATTGGCCATCGTCCATATTGATACATTCGCAAGCGTCGTAATCGTCAACTTGACTGTAGTCTATGTAGATCATCCGGCACCTCCCCTATCGGAGCGGGCCAACTCTTCGATTTGTCCGAGCACAGCTGTGTAAGCAGATTTCTCGAACGGTGAAAGAGCATTATTAGCCGCCCGCAGTTCGATCCATTCAGCCAGCGAATCGTAGATGCCATAGCGTCCGTCCTTTCCGTCATCAACCGGCGTTTGTCTTGCTTCCGTGACCGCACGCGAATCCGGTTCAGCGGCCTTAGCATCGGGTCGCGTTTCGACACCATACCAAGCGGCTAGTTTCAGACCGGCATCTCGGAGCGAAGAGTTTTCCATCAAGGTAACCAGTTCGATCACGTCGCCCCCTCGTTTGCCTCGGCGACCTTTCGCGCAGGCCGTCGAATGGCATATCCAGACTTGCTTCGTCGTATTGATCGAAAACGACTTGGCATCGTCCCCCGCCGGATGCGACGGCAGCGGGCATTTGCCCCGCTCGTGCGAACCGTTAGAACGCTTAAGGCTCACCCCGCACCGGTGAGCGACATCCTCGACAGACACTTCGGCCTTGATCGCCTTGAAGTCCACATAGTCCCCCATTTCTATCACCTCTCAATTGTCAGAATTTCGGTCTGACCGGAGCCTAGCAACCGCGTCAGCATTGGCAAGCCGCTCCTGTGTCCCAGCGGTGCACTTGCGGTGAAAACCAGACTGGGTGCACTTGCGGTGAAAACCAGACTGGGTGCACTTGCGGTAAAAGCTTGGTGCACTTGCGGTGAGATTTTGGTGCACTTGCCGTCAAATGTTGGTGCACTTGCAGTAATGGGAAATGGCATTCGGCCAGCGTTTCCGAGGACGATCCGTAGATGTCGAACGCTCTAAGTATTTCTAACTATCTCTAACGGTTTTCTAACCCTTTTTAACACACCGGGGGAAGTGTGAATTTTTGTCGTCGCCGACCAACCGACCCGACCGACCGACGACGGGCATGGAAGGGAGGTAGGTTTACGCGCTATGATTCCGGCACAACCCAACCATCCCGCTCAAAATGCCTGAGACGGCGCCAGCCGCACACACAACCGAAACGGAGGAGATCAAGCCGCCGGTTCCGGCCCGCCGTGTTCGATCAGAGCTAAACCTTGAGCAGTGGTCGATTTGGTTCCCGGCGCGATCCAACCGCGATCCGGGGCCTCGCGTTCTCACGCGAGAGATCACAACCGCCAACGGTGAGAAGATCGCCGCCGAGGTCGAGATCACGGCATCGAGGAAAGGCACGTTAACGACCGAGGATCAGCGGACGTATTACGCCCTGGTCGAGCATCACCAGCGAAACGACCGTCGTGAGGGAATTGTTTATTTCTCGCTTCGCGGACTTGCTAAGTCCCTTGCCAAGCGATGGGGAACCGGAACGATTGAGACGATCACGGACTCACTCACGAGCCTCCGTGCGAACACGATCATTTGGCGAAACTCATATCACGACGCGACGACGGGAAAGGCCCAGGACGAATTAGGCTTTTTCAATATCATCACCGATCTCAAGATCATCACGGCAAAAAGCGACGGCCACGTAACGCGGGCAGAAGGCTACTTCAAGCTCAACGACGCGATCATCGCGAACCTTGAGCAAAATCACACGAAGCCCGTCCTGCTGGACGTGGTGCTGAAATTCAAAAGCGAGACGGCACAAATTCTATACACCCAACTTGACCGAATTCTGTCCAAAGACATCACGAATTACGAGCGGCGGACGAAGGAATTGTTTACCGACATAGGACTCGAAGGCCGGAAATACAACCAGCCCAGCGGACGAAAGCAGCAGCTAAAACAGGCCATTGCCGAGCTTGAGGGAGCGCAACTTTCAAACGGTTTCGTGATCCAATCCGCCACTCTCGAACGGACCGCCGACCGGAAGGACTACAAACTCGTCGTCCGGCGAGGCCGCACACGGGCCAAAATCGGCACCACAGAACCCCGATTCAGTGAGAGTCAGGCCGGACGCATCCCTCAAAGAATCCCGTCGCAGAGGGCACCACAGAGCCAAATCCGGCCTTTTCGCCGGACAGCCGGAAGGGGATTGAGCTTTTGCCTATTTTCACGCGGTATTTTTCGGTACTGAAACCTTGACCACCCAGCCCGCCCAGAAACACCGCGATCTGGCGGACTGGATGATTGCCAGCCACGGCGAGGAGCTTTCCCGGTATATCGTCGATTTTGCCAAGGCCGAGGCCGAAAAGACCCGATTTGCCATCGCCACCTTCGGAGCAATAGCGAATTATGTTGACCGCGCCGTGAGCAGCTTCACGCTTGAACAGGCGAGGCTAAAGCGCGAGGAGGAAGCCCGCCGCGAGGAGGCACGGAAGGCCGAGAACGAACGGATTCAGGAAATCCGCCAACAGCGCGGCTATGAGCTTTTCCGATCCTTGCCAGACGACGAACGCAATTTCTTACTCGGTCAGAAGCGGGCCGAGTTGATCGTTACGGATAAATGGCGAACAGCCGATTTTTCAGACGACCTTTTCACGCTCATGTTCGAGAAAGAAGCCGAGGAAAAAGTCCGGCAAGACCTGCTCGCTCGCGACTAAAGGACAAAGCATCGAATGCTTACCGCTATTGCAGCGACCATTGCTACCGTTGCAATCGCGTGACACCATCCTAACCGGATTGCCGCCATTGCATTACAACGCTAAACTGACGCTCCACCGTTGCCAGCTTACCGCAGGCTACCCTACGCTCTCACTTCCACGCGGCAACGCCTTGCGGGGAATGTGACTCCACGCTGTTCCGGTTCGCCCCGCTGACTGCAAGGCTCACGACCGTAGGGTAGCCTGCGCTCTGCTTGGCGTCCTGACCGTCCGCCCTCAGCTAACCGCTTCGGCAACGGTGGAGCTAACCGACGCCCACGCCGCAACTATGCCAACCACGATCCGCGACACCGATTACGACATTCTCCGTTACTGCCACGAGTTGCGGTTTTGCACTATTGACCATCTCGCCGCCCTGACCGGACGGCAGCGACAGGCCCTAAACCTACGGCTCAATCAATTGATCGCCGAAAAATACATACACCGCTACCGGTTCCCGAATCCGAATCACAAGCACATTTATTCGATAGGCAGTCAAGGTTATCGACACCTTGCCTTTCACGGAGCGATTAGGCTTGAAGACGTTCCGGCCAGACTTCGAACCGCCGAGCTAAAGCCGCTTTTTCTTGACCACACGTTGTTGGTGACGGACATCCACGTCACGTTGATTCTTGCCAGCCGGAACAGTCCCAAGCGACTTGTGGAATGGCGAGAGGGGAAAGAGCTTTACGAATCCGTGACTTTTTTCGCAAACAGTAAGAAGAAGCGGCTGCCAGTCTGCCCCGACGCCTTTTTTCAGATCGAGGAGAATGGAAGACGATTAGCCTACGCGCTCGAAGCCGACCGAGGCACAACTACCCGACGCACCTTTGAGGATAAGATCAACGCGTACTGGCGTTTCCTTGACCAGAACCGACAGGTAAAGGCCTATGCCGTGAAATGGTTCCGAGTCATAACCGTAACGCTGACCCGAGCCAGAGCAGACGGTCTAGCAGAGTCAGCTTCTGATCTGCTCCCGGAAAAATACAAAAAGTATTTTCTGTTTACGTCTCACGTCGGACTGTCCCACATAACACAGAACTGCGGGCCGTCGGAAAAACACCCCACGCAGGTTAAAAAGTCCTTCGATAACTTTCCTTTTTACATGGTTTAAGGTTAAATTATTGCTTAGGCTGGGGGTTTTCTATCCTTAGTTAAGCGTTCGCAATCCTAATTTTTTTTGTTCTTTTGGGTTGTCAGCCCGCTTTAGGCTGACACTCTGTGCTATCATTGCAACATGAAACAACTCCGTGAAACATTCGCCGCTTTTGCAAAGTCAGGAGAATTTTCCTACCAAGATATTCGCCCCTTGAAGAAAAAGCTCACGACCGATCTTCACCGACTTTTGCAAAAAAATTCTCACAAGAATTGCCTGTAAATGAAGGGCACTTTCAGGTTTTGGATTTTTTTAGCGGCGCGGGCGGCATGACCTCCGGTTTTGCTACGCTAGCGAGTGCCATACCCAATAGTTTTAAGTTTCTCGGCGCCGTTGATATAAGCGAAGATGCTACTCAGTCCTACTCGAAGAACTTTGGGGCTCACGCAAAGGTGCGCGACATAAGGAAACTCGCGCAAGCTGATGAGCTAAAGAAGTTTTTGGACGAAGTGGGCTACGACGAGCAGAAGCCTCTCATCGTGATTGGGTGCAGTCCGTGTCAAGGATTTACTTCACACCGGAAAAAAACGTGGGACGAACGTGATCCCCGAAACGATTTGGTTTCCACCTTCGCGAAGATTGCCATACAACTGAAGCCGGAGTGCATTGTAATGGAGAATGTCCCTGAGATGTATTCCACCAAGTACGAGAGCTATTACCAGAATGCTAAGCGCATCCTTGAACGGGCAGGCTATATAGTTCATCAGAAAGTTTACAACACGGCCGCTTTCGGAGTGCCGCAGGAAAGATTCCGCCTTCTTAGCATTGCAATGAAAAAAGATTTCCTGCTACCTAAAGAAATTTATTCGAAAGAACAATTCGCAACCGTCCGCGACGCCATCGGCGACCTGCCGCAAGTAGCCGCGGGCGAACGACCAATCACCGACGCCTATCATGTGTCTGCGAGGCATAAGTTAGAAACGATCAAAGTTATTAAGTCTGTTCCGAAAAACGGCGGCAATCGACCGAAAGGGATCGGCCCGAAGTGCCTTGATCGGGTAAAAGGGTTTAGCGATGTCTACGGGCGTCTGCCGTGGGAACGTCCCTCAATTACGATTACTCAATATGCCCGTAATCCCGCGAGCGGCCGCTACGTTCATCCCGATCAAGACCGAGGGTTGACCATTCGGGAAGCGGCCCGGCTTCAAAGCTTTCCAGACGATTTTTGGTTTTCGGGACGCTTCGACGCGATTTTCAAACAGATCGGCGAGGCGGTTCCACCGAAATTCTCTTGCGCGGTCGCCGCGAGTGTGTTCATCGAACTTTTATCGAATCCACCGAGCGACGCCGAAAAGCAGATTCAAAAAAATTATACCGTAAAGCCGGTAAGCAATTCGTATGCAACGATGGTGTCGAGCGTGAAGGAACTGAGTTGATGAATCAGACGTGTATTGATGCCTTTTGCGGTGCGGGCGGATTGTCGCTCGGTCTAACTCGCGCGGGCCTCGATGTCGTTTACGCTTTTGATAATGACCCCCTATCCATTCAGACGTACAACCTCAATAAGAAACATCTGCCGCATGCTGCCGAGGTTAGGGACGTGACTGACATAGACCCCAAAGAACTCTTGAGCCGGCTCAATCTTGACGTCGGCCAGGTATTTCTCCTTGCCGGCGGGCCACCATGTCAGGGCTTTTCTATCCAGCGGATCGGAGCAGACGAAGACGATAGAAATGACTTAGTGTTGGCCTACGCCCGCTTGATTGATGACATACAACCGAAATTCTTCTTGATGGAAAACGTCCCCGGCCTATCAGGTAAGAGAGGTGCAAACGTTTTGAGTTCTTTTCTTCATAGGATCGCGGACAGTGGTTATCATCCGCATTCGGAAATTCTCAATGCGGAAGATTATGGAATACCACAACGCCGCCGTCGGATTTTCGTTTTAGGCGTCAGAAACGATCTTTATCGACGACCGTTTGAGTTTACACGCCCAAAGCCCACGTCAGCTTATAGTCGCACGACGGTAGAGCAGACGATTGGTGAACTGCCTCCGCCTCCGCCCGACGGCAGCGAACATCCGCAAATTCCGCATCATCGCTCTGATCGACTAAGCAAGGTCAATCTTGCTCGCATTCGTGCGCTAAAGCCCGGACAAGGGATGGAACATTTACCCGAGGAACTTTTGGCAGAATGTCACAAGTTAGGACCGGACAAAATCGGACACAGAAATGTTTACGGGCGAATGTCATGGAATGACGTTGCGCCGACAATCACTGCCCGTTTCGACAGTTTTACGCGCGGCAAATTTGGGCATCCCGATCAAGATCGGAGCGTTACCCTTCGCGAAGGAGCGCTTTTGCAGACTTTCCCAATGGACTTTTCTTTTGTCGGCAACAAGGTGGAGGTTGCGCGTCAGATCGGAAATGCCGTTCCCCCAAAATTGGCAGAGGCTATTGGGCGCATGATAATCCGCTATTCCAAAATTGAGGTATGAGCTTTAGGCAGATTGTTGAAAACTATCTAACGCGCCTTGAGGAGTTTCATCGCGAGGCGGAACGAACTAATGAAATGACGGGCGAGCTTTCTTACCGACCCGTTTTAGACTCCTTTTTCGGCGAGTTGACCGCCCAGATTGGAGAACATATCGCAAGAGTTTTTGAACCACGCCAGCAAGCACACGCCGGACGGCCCGATTGGCGCTTCTACGACCGGAATTCTCTCGGTCTATTTGGTTATGTCGAAGCAAAAGCGTTCGCCGCAGATCGCCCCATCCGCATTGAAGACTATAGAGCGCAGGTTACAAAATATCTGTCCCTCGGCTATCGAGTCATATTAACCGACGGAGTTGAATTCGTGTTCTTTGATCCGAATGACCGATCTGAAGCCTCACTCTCTTTGATTAACAAAAACATCGCAGGTTCATTCCTGCAACGCGTTTCAACCGACCTTCCTCTTATCGAGGATCAGCTTAATAAATTCTTCGCAAACATCGCCGCTCGGTTTATCTCCGAGCAACAGCTGGTTACCGAGTGCGCCCGTCGCGCCCGATTCCTCGCGGATGAAATAGACGCGCTTGCCGACCTGCCTGTAGGTGCCGGATTGAACGCTCGAGAGAATGAAGCAATTGATATTCTTAGGAAACTTAGGGAAGTTATACAGAAACATCACGATCCTTTGTTGCGTGATCGGAAAACATTTTCCGGGTTCGTTGCCCAAACGCTTATATTTGGGCTGATTTACGCCCACAGAGTGCTTGGTATTGAGAAGGTTGAACCGGCTGAGCGTTATACGCTCCTAAAGCAGTTTTGGCTCGACGAAAGTGACGGTCACTTTGCATCCGAATTACGGCCTTTTCGGGCGCTTACCAAACTTCTACGGGACGAAATTGCTTCCGTCGGCGGACTCGGTGTTTGGTATGAGAACTGTTGCCTGATGCTCTCTCACGTCCAATTGCTAGAAGATCAGGTGTCCGAACCCGACTACCATGGGTTATTCGAGAGATTCCTCGAAGCGTTCGATCCAAAAACGCGATTTGACTACGGAGCGTATTACACGCCGCGAGAGCTTTCCGCTTATGTCGTGGCCTTAGTTGAAGAAATCAATGGAAGGGTCTTCAACGGAAGCATCTACGATGAAGGGAATCGCTTGATCGATCCTTGTTGCGGAACGGGTTCGTTTCTTGAACGTCTTCTATCGGCGTCCGCGCGAAGCGGAGGTGGGGCGACCGTTATCGGGTTTGAGATTTTGCCCGCACCGTATGCTTTAGCGAATTACCGCATGGCTCGCGTCTCTTCGGAGTATCCGAACGTGAGTATCGTGTTGACGAACACGTTAAGCGATTCCATCGAAAGCGAACCGCCGGTTGGATGTCAGCACAATCTGTTTGCGGATGAGCAACAAATGGCGAGAGAGTTGGCAAAGCCGCCGCTCGTATTGGTCATTGGCAACCCGCCGTGTTCCGATTCCTTCTCGCATAGCAATGGTCCCGAATTCTCTATCATTCAGCAGATGTTGGAGGATTTTCGCCCGCCAGTCGAATTGCGTAGATCACGCCAAAACGTTCAGAAGCAACTTCAAAATGAGTTTGTAAAATTCTTGCGGTGGTCTGGCAATAAAGCTCTAGTAACGGAAAACAGCATCATTGCGCTCGTTCTTCCGTCGTCATTCGCCGAACACGCTACTTATCGCTATGCACGTTCTTGGTTTATAGAGAACTTTAATGACTTTTGGATTCTCGACATCGACAAAGATGCACGAACCGGCGTGCGATCGGCAGACGTGTTTCATACCTTGCAGGGACGGTTATTGTTCGTCGCGGTTCGACATGGTAACCAATCCACAGCTGACGTACGTTCTTACAACTACCTTTCCATAGCCGACTGCAACATCGATGAAAAAAATGCATTTTTCGAGGTTTCGGGCGATGCGGGCGAAAGCATGCTCGAACAGTTTGAAAGCAATGAGCTAGACGTTGGTAATCCGATTTTCCGACCTCGATCTAATTTCAATACGGCGGTTTACAAACAGTTTTGGCCGCTTTACGAGACTGATGCAAATTCTAATGACAGCTACGTTTTCGAACGCCATTGCTCGGGCATCAAATTAGCGCCGTCCAGCCTATTCGTTCACGCGGACTCTCCAATACTACAGCGAAGGTCTGCTGAGATTTCTGACCCAGACATTTCTGCGGATCAGATACTTTCTCGTTGGTATCGTGGACAGGATCGTCCACCCAATCCGAATAAGTTCACCAACGAAGTTCGATCCGCAATCCGTAGAGAGATTGTTGATCGAGCACCGGCCTCGATTTCGCCATATTCGTACCGACCACTTTTGAATTTACCGGCGGGCATCTCGGAGGATGTACTTATCGCACTTTCTCATGCTCCTGGAGGTGGAATACGCTATCGACCGGAAATCCTTAGCGCATTCGGCAACGATGCGACTATTGGAATCGCACTTGCTCCAGCACCACAAGATTTAGGCGAATCACTTCACCGATTCGCGTCATTTTGCTGGTATCTTCCCGATAATGATCTATGCAAGCGCGGAAACGCACAAATTCTTTGCAATTATTTTCCTGAATATAGAAAGCAACGCAAGGATTGGGACGCAACGCCGTCCGTCAACATCAGTGAAGCGTTTCTCGCCGCCGTCGGCGAAGATTCGCCCGATAGGGTTGTTTTCTATGTTTACGGCATCCTTTAAATGTTTATTTAGACGCCTTTGAACCGGCATTGTTCACTCCCGCCGGAACCGAGCCACCCCGGATTCCGGTGCCTCCGAATAATGACGTTTTTAATCAGGTAGCTTCTTTGGGCCAAGAGTTGGCGTTGCTGGAGAAACATTTTGCCGACGATGAGCTTATTATCGATGAAAAGTATCAGCAATATCTTTCGGCCTTTCCAGCCGACTTTAATTTGAAGGCATTCGAGTTAGATTCCGATGCTGAGACGGTCGCTTTGGTAGATGGAGATAAACAATTCGTAATCAAGCCTGTGCCGAAAGAAATAATAGGTTTTTTCGTAGGCGGCTATCAGGTGCTTCAGCAATGGCTAAAAATGCATACGCAGACTTATACGAGGACAACTTTCCCCGAGAGCCATCTGAAGCGGTTACTTCACCTTTTCGGATCCATGGAGCGACAGATAGATATTATCAATCGCTTGGATGTAGCGATCAGACCCTTACTCGCACCGCTGGATTCTAGTGAATAAAGGAATCGCAGCAGAAACCGTAGGGTGGTATGGCAGACAACCTATCTCGCGAAAGACGTTCATATGCTATGTCTCGCGTCCGAAACTCCAACACCGGGCCGGAGATAAAGGTACGCTCCTTGTTGCACGGACTAGGCTATCGTTTCCGTAAGAACGTAAAGAGTCTGCCCGGAAAACCGGACATTGTACTCCCGAAATATAAAACCGTGATTTTCGTGCATGGCTGTTTTTGGCATCAACATCGGAACTGCAAAGCATCAAAACGCCCAACCTCAAACACCGAGTATTGGAATCAAAAACTGAATCACAATCAGGTGAGGGATCGATTGACGAATCGACGGCTCCGCGACTTGGGATGGGAGACGATTATCATCTGGGGTTGCGAGCTTAGCAGTTTGGACGCTTTGACTAGGAAACTGGCGAGGCGACTCAGACGTTGATTCCTAACTGATTGGAGTGTTTACTGCCCCGGCAGTAAGCGGCTAATTTTCTATCCCTTATTGCATCGCCGCCCCGCCGCCGCTCCGTGAAACCCACGGTTTCGGGATCAGGGCTAGGCAAGACCCTGGTATCCCGTCTTAGCTGGATCGGTGTTTGCCGCGCCGGTAGAGATGGCAACGCGAAAAGCCCGCATGGATCATCTCTACCGACCGTGCGGGCTGGGCGACGACTCTACAACAACGCGTGGGAGACGCTGGCAGATTTCAGAAATCAAGAGGTGTTCTTCGAGATCATAATCGAGATTCTGTGGTGCTAACTTCCGACTATAATTTCTCGCGTTTTAGACATTTTGATAAGCCGAAATTGTTACCGGAACTTTCGCAGGTTATACTGATAATCTTTACTTATTAGGAGGAATTTATTTTGGATAGAACACTTATTATTGTTAAACCTCACGCTTATGATCGCGGTTTGACAGGTACTTTTTTGGAACGTTTTGAAAAAATGGGGTTAAGAATCGCTCATATTAGGACAGCTAGAGAGAACGCTGAATTTTGGGAAGCTTTTTACCCGTCAGAGGAAGCATAGTTCATCAATGCGGGAAGCAAGACTCTTGAGAGTTGCACAGCACTCGGTATAGACGTTCAAGCAAGGCTTGGCACCTCAGAACCCGCAAAGATCGGTCGAATGGTTAAGGATTGGCTCGTTGATCACACGAGCAATGGAACTGGTGTTGCTGCGGTTTTGGAAGGGAACGAAGCCCTCGTCAAGGTAAGAACTGCTTGTGGCAAAACGTTGCCGAACGTTGCAACTCCTGGCACGATCCGGTTTGACTTCTCATCTGACTCTCCGAGCTTGGCCAATGAAGAAAAAAGGCCTGTTTTCAACTTAATCCATGCTTCCGATCCAGAGGAGAGTCGAGATGGAAAGAGAGCTGCCGAGTATGAAATCAATTTATTCTTTCCCGGAGCGTAGCTTAATATGTCAAAAGCTCTCGACAGACGCGTACCCAAAACTCCGCTGATCTTTTCAATAGTCGGCGGAGCTGCGGGCGTTGGAAAGTCGAGATTACTTGATGAGATTCGGGACGGTCAAAAACTAAGCACCGGCACTTTTTTCAGCACTCACATGTCTCTTTCTGATCGTGATGAGGTGCGGAATAAAGATTGATCACAATTTGAGGATGTCGTTACTGAAGACCTAAAGGCGGGGACGACCACCTCTTTAGAGAAAGGGAAATTAATCATTCTTGATACGTATTTCGCACGAAATAACTAAAACCTAAAAATGTAAAAAAGTCAAAAAATGACTAAAAAGCCTGCGAAAGCGGGCTATTTTTGTGCGCGCTCAAATGGCATTCTCAAACAGGCCGGGAAGGTATATCCCGGGCCCTCCTTGAGGCGAAAGCCTTGATGGTTGTAAGCGGGATCATCAAGGCTTTCATTTTTAAAGATATGGCACGACTAACACAAGCAGAGATCAGGTCGCTCGCCGACGAGTGGGCCGGGCTGAATAAAAAGATCGGCAAAGCGACGAATGCGATGGGCGCCGAACTGGACCCGTATATCAGAGAGCACAACGAGGCGATCAAACCGGTGCTGGGTAAATGGGAGCCGAAGATCGCAAAGCTCGAGACGATGCGTGATGAGATCGCCGACACGGTCACAAACTGGTTACGGGAGTACGGCAAGCCGGTCAGCATCGAGAGCAACGCAGCGGTTGCGGCAAATCACCTGAAGGCGTCAGGCCGTGTCATAGATGCCGAAACATTTTTTAACAAGATCAAGGACCGTTCGGCAGCGTTTTGGGGATGCGTGACGATCGCGATCCAAAAGGCCGATAAGTATCTCGGCAAGACACTCGTCGATGAGATCGCGACAACAAAGACCGGCCTGACCTCGACACTGAAATTGAAAGATTAAGGCTTGCCGCAGAGATCACCAACGACGAACGGCCGACAGTAGGCAGGGTCTGAACTAAAGATGTTCCGGAGTTGAACACGGACAGCACCGATCTGTGACGGCCCGGAGAGACGGGCAACAAAATTTGAGATCTGAGAACGGAATACAAGGCGAACGCCGGCGTACGCGGAGTAACAGTTTAGCGGTGACCTCGATGGAGCGCCGGACTGCCGAAGGCGTGACGGCCCGGAGAGACGGGCATAAAACAATGAGCTTTTCAGAAAAGGCAAAACTGACGGCACTGGCGATAGTGCACATTTTTGAGACCTCAAAGCCGATGGGAAACTATGCGGCGGTCGCGGTACTTAACGACGGTGCCGGGGTGAGCTATGGAATATCGCAGTTCACGCACAAAAGCGGCAGTCTCGAGGCGGTTGTTTACAGGTTCCAGGACATTTGCCGGCGAGCCGGAACGCAGCAGCTGCTTGTCGGGTATGAACGCCGGCTGCGGGATCGCTCGGCTCTGTCGATCCACGAACTGGCAGGTGATGCCCGGTTTAAAAATGGATTGAAAGCGGCGGCAGAGCGATCCGAGATGCAGCAGGCACAGCGTGAGATCGCTTTTGAGCAGTATCTCAAACCGGCGATAGATGCCTGTACGGGGTCGGGTTTTGTGCTGCCGATGTCGCTGGCGGTCGTTTACGACTCGATGAATCACGGTTCGTGGGCGAAGATCCGCGATCTGGTGCCCGCACATTTGTCAGAAAAGGACTGGGTCAAAACATACGTCACAAAACGCGATGCCTGGCTCGAATCGGTTCAGCGGCTGAGGCCGACAGCGTATCGCACGGATTTTTTCCTTGCCCAGACAGCACGCGGCAATTGGGATCTCGATCTGCCGATGAATGTGAACGGTTACAGGCTGACGGAAAAAGATATACCGACGAGTGATTTTGCGGATCTGAGCGATGACGGGATCGATCTTGACATCCCGACCGTCCCGGCACCGGCCGGGCCGGAAACGGAAGCGGTCGGTGCACCGATCAATGCACCGGCCGATGCTCCGGTTACGACTGCGGCGCCGACAGAATCAGTAACGCCGCCATCGGCGGTGACTGTGGATGTTGCGGCCCCGGAGCCGACGGGCTTTTTAAGCAAGCTCAAAAAATCGGGAGCATCCGCGCTGGCGGCGATCGGCGGGGCGGCCGGTTTTAAGGAGTGGTTCGGGATATCGCTCTCAGCCGAGACTGCGGATCTGCTCAAGGTGCTGCTGCCGACGCTGATGATCCTCGGATTTATCGGGATCGTCATCTGGTACGTGTCGGAAAAGGTTGCCGGTTTTAAGACTCTCGCGTTTACGTCGCAGATCAATGCCGACCCTGAAATGCATAACGTCAACATAGTTTCGCAGTGAGGCGGGTGAGATGGAAAACATAACGACCTGGCATATTACCGCACTGCTGGCAATCGTGGCACTGATCGTCTGGCTGGTTCGTCTCGAGGCAAAGACCAACAGCAACACGATCGATATCGACGAGCTGTACAAGCACGCCGCCGATCGCGATATACATCATCCGTCCGACCGGCTGGAGACGATCATGGATGCGGTAAAGGAGTTGAAGTCCGAGGTGAAGACGAGCTTTGGCAAGCTGACAGAGCGAATCGACCGGATGCTATCGAAATGAAACTGCTGCGCGGCATTTGGGACGGACTGAATTTTGAAACACGGATCGTCGGGGTTGCGATCGTCGGGGTTCTGTTACTGCTGCTTATAGTATTCGGACGAATATCGGCCTGCCGTGATAGATCTCGAGAGCAGAAGATAGAGGACATCAGGACTAATGCTGCGAGGCATGAGATCGAGGCAAATGTCCTGACAAATCAAAAAGTTGAGGTTGAGAAACATGCTATTGAGACGAATGCGAACGTTAATGCTGTGCTTGGCACTGATACTAATAAGCGGTCTGGCGATTTCAGCACAGTCAGGCAGCGGTGGTGCGACGACCATCCGGGAGACAGTCTCTGCCGATGACATTGTCGAGTGCAGCCGGATGCTCGATCAATCGACCGCTGAGGTTCGTGCATTAAAAAGTCAGGCGGCGGCGCTCGAAAAACTGAACGCCATCAACGGCGAGATCGCTGCAAAGAAAGATGAACAGATCGCGGAGCAAAAAAAACTGATAGCCGTCTACGAAAAGCGAAAGGGCACGAAGATCAGTTTTTTGTTCGGCCTCATCAAGTTCACAAAAAATTGACCACGGTTTGTCCGGCTTAGGGTCGGGGCCGGACAAACGCGGTGAGGCTGAGGTAAAGCGAATGGCAAGCGGTCGTTTGTGATCGTAGATGCCGACTCTCACCGCGAGATTTAAGACAGGGGCTGCGGATGCCGAAACGATACTCCAGAGAAGCTGAAGAACTGTGCCGCGAACTGTACTGCAGATACGGCGGCCGCAATCACGAACTGATCGAGCGTGATATGCGACGAGCCGGATGGACAGGATGGCAAAAGTCGATCCTGTATGACAAGGGCAAGGCGGCTAATGCCCGAATGGGCTGGATCACCAGACTAGGGTTTGATAACTCGCTGCGGATCTATACGCAGAAGCTGGCCGAAAAGGTCAATAACGATGAGCAGGATCTATATCTCGGCATCAAGACCGTACGCAGGGAATTGTGGAAGAAGGTCAGCTCGGGTAAGGCAACTAAGGATGAGATCTATCAATATCGTGATTTTTGCAAGCTCGAGATAGAGGCCCGACGGAATCTGGATCTGCCGCGGGATAACCTGGAAACCTTTGTTGCGGGTTACGAGAAGTTAGTGCAGTGGCTGGGCGTGATCGATACTGCGGCAGTAAAGACCCTCATCAGGCACGGTGAAAAATTGACGGAGCTTGCGCAGGCTCATTACGGAAAAGAGGCGACGACAGATCCGCAGGATGTATTAGACGGCGAGCCGGAAATGCAGCAGGACGACGATGGCAAAAAAGAAAAGCACGACGGAGCAGGCACTCGAGCGGATGCGCGCGGCACACGTAAAGGCAATGTCCTCGCTTTCAACTGATGAGGACGTTGATATTGCGTATGCTCCGTTGAGTTGGTGGCGCGAAAGGTGGTCAGACCGCCAGATACAAAAACTGTTTATTGAAAACTTTGTTGTTATTCGCGATGCGTTCGACGGGAATCGACTGATACGGATGAAGTTGAACGACATCCAGCTGCATTTGCTCGAAAACCTAACGGGACGGGACGTGATCATCAAAAGCCGACGGCAGGGACTGTCAACATTTTTTCGAGCACTGTATTTTGCGAATGCGGTAGTGAACTCCGGTCGAAATATGCGTATCGTGCCGCATGATCCGGACACTGAAGCACAGTTTCGGGCGGATCTAAGGTCGATGTATGAGAATCTGCCGCAGCATTTAAAGCCGGCGACGAAATACTTCAGCGAATCGCTGATCGAATTTTCGGACACGCTCAAGGGCACGATCAACTCGCGGATAACAACTCAGAGTGTTCAGCCCGGACACGAGGGGAAAGGACGCGGCCAGACGATCACTGATCTGCATCTGACGGAGCCGCCATTCTGGCGGGGTGATGCCCGACAGGCCGCAACGGCACTGCTCGAAGCGGCAAGCGGCGGCCGTGCAGCAGTTGAGAGTACGGCGTTCGGCATCGACTGGACATACAGCGTTTACAGCCAGGGCAAACGACATGAGGGCGGCTGGACAAGTTTCTTTTTTGAGTGGTGGTGGAAGCGCGGGTATCGCGTCATCGGTGCACGGATCGAGAAAGCAGGAAAAGGAGAATATGTGATGTTACAACCCGGCGAAGTTTTGAGTGATGTATGGCAAGTGCCGCCGGTCGGCATAGGCGAAGCAGAGCGGATCGAAAAACGCAACCGGTTTGACAGGGCAAAGCTCACTGACGCAGAGATCGAGGTGTGTAAGTCGATATTGGGATTTTTGAAGGCGAAGGCGTATGTTCCGGCCCGGGCTCCGTGGTATGCGGATGATGTTGCCGAGTATCTGGCATGGCGACGTGCCAAGATCGCCGAGCTGCCCGGCGGTGAGGGACAGTTTCGCGTCGAGTATCCGGAGAATGACGTTGACTGCTTTGAACAGACGGGACGGCCCGTCATCATGGCCGCTCACCTGAAGGTGACGTGTGCGGCGTCGGAAGCGATCGAGGGCCACGAGTACCTGATCGGCTGCGATACGAGCCTCGGGCATGAAACGGGAGACTGGTCGGCGATCGAGATACTGGATCTCACGACAGGACGACAGGCCCACAGCGAGAAGCTGAAACGCTCTCCGGATCTGGTCGCGTACCGTCTGCAGGAGCTTCACGAGCAGTACAATCACGCGATCGTCGCGGTCGAGCGGAATAACACCGGCATCGCAACGATCCGCGAACTGCAGAGGCTGATCGGCGAGGAGTTTATATTTCGCTATCTCGACCGGGCTTTGCAGAGAAAGGTCGAGGACGGCGAACTGACGGCAGATGAGGCATTTGAACTGGCCGAGTTCGGATTGCCGACCACGGCAGCCAACAAGGCCGATTACGCCATCGAACTCGAGCGGGCGATCCGCACCGGTGAGGTCGGCCTGTCAAGCGAGGCATGGTGTGAGGAAGCACGGACGGTCGTGTGGTTCGATAACGGCAAATGGGGGGCGATGTCCGGATATCATGATGACCAATTCATCGCTCTGGCCCTGGCGAACTATGTACGGGTCAAACTGCTCGGCCGGTTTGCGGGATTTGTGGGTGTGATGCCGGAAACGCATGACACGATATCGGAGCGCAGTCATTAGGGCAACGCCGATGTCCGTCCATAGGCCGTCCATCGTCGCGTGTGCCGCGTTAAAAAATAAAAAACGTCTTGGTGTATGAATACGAGGCTTTAGATCGACACAGGGCGTTTATTTGCGAAATGAATTTTTGGGACAGAGCAAAAGTCGGTTGGGATGCGTTTCGGCGAGTGGGCGGTATCGATCTGCCTGATGCGGGCCGATCATCAGAGGAGACGTTGGGCAATGCGATGAGTTCGTATCTCGCATCGTTCGGAACGGTTAACCCGGTGATCGATTTCGAGATGCTGGGAACGCTGAAACATTTCTGGCTATTTAACCCCGACCTATCGCAGTATGTCGCAAATATCGTACATCTGGGCAATCCGGGACATACGCTTGCGGTCGCCGCAAAAAATGACGCTGCGGCTGAGGCCGCTGTAAATCGGCTGAATGAGTCGGCATCACGGCTCTATCCGAACGGTATCGGAGTCGATGGGCTGCTCAACCAGTACCTGACATCTATCGCATGGTCGGGAGCGGTTTCGAGCGAGGACGCGGTTAACCTCGCCGGGCGTCGTGTTGAAAAGGTCGTGATCGTACCGGTCGAGCAGATCAGGTTTCGCTACAACAAGGGGCTCGATACCTATGAGCCATACCAGCGGGCAAACAACCTTGCGGCACGAGCAGGCAGCGAACCCGGACTGATAAAGCTCAACCCCGAGACGTACAAATATTTTGCTCACTCAACCGTCGATAACTCGCCGTATGCAAAGCCGCCGGCAACTGCCGCCGTCGAGGCGATACTGTCCGGTCAGCGGCCGATCATGGAAAACCTCCAGTCGATGGCTCAAAAGGTCGGACTGATGGGCCTGATCTCGGCATCAGTGGTGCCGCCGCCGAAAAAGCCGAACGAAACCGATGCCGAGTATCACTCGCGTGCATCGAGCTATCTGAAACGAGTCAGGGACGCACTGAAAAATGTCACTAACGGCATGCTCGTCACATTTCGCGATCAGCGGATCGAGCACACGCCGGTCACGACCGGAGCGGCCGGTGTCTATGACCTGAACAGGATTTCGGAGGAGCAGGTTTTTTCGGGCACGGGCAGCCAGCCGGCCTTTCACGGCCGGACAGATTCGACGACCGAGACGTTTGCAGATGTCGTCTATTACCTGCTGACGGCACAGGTTCAGGGGATGCAGCGGGTTGCAAAGCGACGACAGGAAGCCACATATCGATTGGACCTGCGGCTCGGCGGGCTGGAAGTGGACGGCGTATCGCTGGTCTTTAACAGGGCGAAATCGCGAAACGCACTTGCTGAAGCTCAGACCGAGGAGCTGAAGTTCAAAACGGTGCTCGAGAAGATCCGGGCCGGGGCGATCAGTCCTGACGAGGGGGCGAGCGAGCTTGGATACGATACGTGGTTCGATCTGGAACGCCTGATGAACTATGGGGAGGAAGTGATCCATGTGAGGCGAGATGCGGATCCGGCGGCAAGCGGCCTCGCTCGTCGGATGCTGACGCTGGAGTTTGATGCGAGAGCACAACAGTATCGCTATCGGCCGGAGAGGATCGTTATGACGGGAGACGATCATCCTGACAATGTTGTCCCGTTTCAAAAAAAAAAGGCGATACAAGCCTGAAACTTACGGAGAAGGAAATAGATGAGATCCTTGAACAATTCATTCAAAAATACATTCAACTCGCTAAGCGTTTCAATGCTGATGCCATTAGCCGTATCGCTGACCGCCTGCGTCAGTATCTATCCGGGCACGAATACGACGATTTCGCGAGCGGTGAGCAGTTTGCCGATGACCTCATCGAGACCCTCGAGTCCGAATATAAACTCGCATGGAGCCGGGCTCAGGCCCGAAAGGCGATCAGAAACATTGTCCGATCAACCTATGAGTTTTACAGGCTGCGCGACACGACGCCATTCGGCGATGCGAGTCCGGTCAAGGTCAAGTTTGGCGGAGCGGACAAGGCTGCAATCGAGTTTCTCGACGAACTCGACCATTTCTATTTCTCAAAATTTGCGACAAACACCGGACAGCCGCTGCGAGAGTTTTTCAGACGTGAGTATTTTGAGAACGGGGCCGCTCTGTTCGGACGCGGAAACGCCGAGCAGCGGCAGCGGCTGCGTGACGCATTCGGTACGCGGGCAAAGAATCTCACAGAGCGCCAAATCGCAACGATCGCCACAACAGCCGTACAGCGAACGCGAAACTGGGCTCATATCAATACGCTGCACGCGGCCGGATTTGAATACGCACAGATCGCCGCCGTACTGGATAATCGAACCACCGAGATCTGTCGAGGCCTCGACGGCAAACTTATCAACGTCGGCGTCGCTCATGACGCAGTCCGGCGGCTCAGCAAACTACAACCCGGCGAGTTTGCATACGAGATGTATGAAACGCCTATCGGCAAGGCGATCTCAAAAGAACCGACAAAGACGGTCAGCAGATTTGTCGACGTTTATAAAAATGCCGATGGCGAACAGTTTCGGATAATTGACGACAGCCTGGTCGCAATGGGACGCGGATTCCCGCCGTACCATCCGAACTGCCGCACGCGCATAAAGGCGGTTTACGGCATCAACACGGACTTCACATTAGATGCCGTCTATAGCCAGGCTGACGATGTTGAGAACATTCTGACGGACAACGGTTATTCAGTTGTTAAAACGGCCGAGAATAAGATGTACAAGAACTCGGTTTACGTTGTATTTAGAGGACAAAACGGGACGAGCAAAGTACGGATTTCTGATCACGAACAAAGCCCGGAAAGGAAAGCGTCGTCAATAGATTACAGACCCGATGATGATCTGAAGGATTTGATAGAAAAGGTTGAGAAAGAGGTTGGAAAGCCCTAATCAATGGCAAACTCACCATCCTCAAAATCAATGAAATAGTCGGATGCTTTAGCGATTTTCCACAGATCACCATCCGAAATAACCTTGTCGCCTACAGTTTCGGCAAGAGCGTGAGCGGCCCGATCCGAAACGACGATGACCTTGATGCCGGGAAGATCGATATCGTAAAGGCGTCCGGCGATCTTGTTAGCCTGTTGCTGTGAAACGGCCATAACGATTGAGAGCATAGCACAGATATGGCACGGATTGAAGTAGAAATCGATGCATCGGCCCTCAATGAACTTGCCGCCAATATCGAAAAGGCAAAGGGTGAGTTGACAGGCCGACTGGCTGCGGCCGGTGCCGATCTGATGCGTGAAGAAGCACCATTTGCAACCGGCAACCTGTATCAGGGGATCGCTCCAACAAAGATCGATACGGCAGCGGGCACGGCGACGATCACGGCGACGGCCAAACGGCCGTCGATGACAGCCGGCACGGGCGAGGTCTATCGCAAGGGCGAGCCGGCCGGCAAACGGGTCAGCCTAAGCCCGCAGCCGGAATTTAATTACGCGGCGGCGGTCGCACTCGGGAGGCCTGCGATCACTCCGAAACCGGGCAAGAAGGCCTTGCTGATACCGCTGCCGAACAATGTGCCGCCGCTCGGCCGATACGTTCGCATAGACGGCAGAAATTATATCTATGCAAAACGGGCAAAGGCGGCTGCGGCAAATCCGTTTCATGAGCGGGCGGCAAAAAGGCTGGAAAACGACGCGTCGATCATAGCCGACGAAGTGTTGAGGAAATTTATATGAGCGGTGAATTTCAAAAGGTGGTCTCAAACAATATCGATGCGGCGAAATATGATCCGGCAGCCAGAGTGATCACCGTTAGATTTCAGAACGGTACGGCATACGAGTACCCGGGCTGCGACACAAAATTGTGGAAAGAGTTCGGCAAACAGTTCGACGGCAAAGACGGCCGATCGGCAGGAAAATTTTTGAACGCCCGTCTGCGTTCCAAACCATACGCACGGATAGACGACTGGAAATGACATTTGCCCCGCAATATGTTTGCCTCGGCAGCGTGCCCGTATTCGGGTAAGAAACTGAATTAGTTAATCAAGTGGAGCAGGAAAAGCGAATTATCTATCACGTTGGAGTATCTGGAGGAAAAGACTCCGGAGCTGTCCTACTGTGGATGGTTCACGAGTCCGGGATCCCGCGTGAACAGATCGTCGCGACTTTTTGCGATACGGGTAATGAGATTGAGGAGACTTATGAGCATGTCCGTCTGATGTCCGAGAAGATACATCCGATTGAGACGATATATCCTCCACTTGATTTTTACGCATTGGCACGCAAAAAAAAGCGTTTTCCGTCAACTAAAGCTCGATTTTGTACGCAAGATTTGAAGATGAAACCCAGCAAGGACTACATCGACAATCTGATGAGAGAGGGGTTTACCGTCGTAGCAGTCAGCGGAGTTAGAGCCGATGAATCGTTTGAGAGATCGCAATTGCCCGAGCACGGCCACCCCATGGATTCTTATTACGGAATTGAAGAATGGAGGCCGTTATTGAATTGGGAAATAGAAGACGTTTTTCTTATCCATAAGCGTTACGGAATCCCGATGAATCCGCTATATGCACAAGGTGCTAAACGCGTCGGGTGTTTTCCGTGCATCATGAGCCGCAAAAGCGAGATCCGATTGATAGCCGACAAATGGCCCGAGAGAATTAACTTTCTTCGAGATCAGGAATGGGGTGATGGCGTTTTTCGCTCTTTTTTCGCTCGAAACAAAGTTCCTCTTACCCACAGAACCAAAGAGATTACGACCAAAGACGGCGAGCAAATGTTGGTCGCGACGATTGATGATGTGGTGGCCTGGACCCGCACTAAAGATCACAAAAAAAAGAATCAGCGACAGTTCGTCCTGGATTTTTGGTTTGACGATGAGATGAGTGACGACGCAGGACTCTGCCCAAGCACAATGGGGACGTGTGAATAAGGAGGTTTATATGGCTCCAATGCAGATCAACGATCGGCAGGAAAATTTTTGAACGCCCGTCTGCGTTCCAAACCATACGCACGGATAGACGGCTGGAAATGACATTAGTTGTGAGTGGTGAGTTGGCGGAGTTAAAAGCCGAAAACCGGAGATTATGAAAAAAGGATTTCGAAAGATCGATGAACAGCTTCGGGTGAGCCTCGACGGAACGGTCGGCGTGGCGAGGTTTCGGGCTGAGATCCCGGCTCAAGCGGTGACGGACGATGTGAAACGGGTACTAGGCGAGGCATCGCTATGGAGTGCGAGGCATCAGCGGGCGGGCGTTACGGACAGCGTCGAGGTGCCGGACGGACGACCGATGCTGACCGATGACCGCTACGTCTATGCAGATTTTCGAGCGTTGTCACAAGTGCTGCTCCGCAACCGAGGGCTTGATTTCTCGACCGACGGAGTACTGAAAAAGGCCGTGCCGATGCTGCCCGGCAAAACGGTCTATCCGAACCACGAATTTGACGACGTGAATAACTGGGTGGGCGTCGTCTCGCAAGCGAAGTGGGATGCGGCAGGCGAGAGGACCGGCGGCACACCGGGCATAAATGTCGAAATAAAGGTCGATGCCTTTCTCAACTATCGCCTCGCGTGCGGGCTAATGATGACGCCGCCGGCGGTCAACTCGATGAGTTTGACGGTGGTTTTCGAGTTTGAGTACTCGCATCCGCAGATGGCTATCGAGAACAGTTGGAAATTTTACGAGAATCTCGGCGAGGAGATCGACGGCGAGGTGGTTCGCCTGATCGTGACAAAAGTGGTCGAGATATGGGAGGCGTCGATCGTCTCGATCGGCGAGGACCGCCTTGCCAAAAACCTGACCGAGAACGGGCAGGCGCAATTTTCGGCCTCAGCCGAACAGGCAGCGGATGAGGAGCTTGCGGCTCCGGTCGTGCCGCCAAATTCAACAGACGAGGGAAAGAGAACGATGAAACTAACAAACGAACAAAAGGCAAAGCTCGGCATTGAGTTTGACGGCGATGATGTGCCTGAGACGGACATTTTCAACGCCGCTGATTCACTGGCCGACAGATTGGCTGCGGTTGACAGGGTCAACCTTGAGCAGCTTAACGCAAGAGCTGCGGCCGGGGACGCACTGATTGCTGAAAAGCGTGCGGATGTAGTCCGTCTCGCAAAGCTCGCGGAGCTTGGCTCGGCGACGGGCGAACTTGATCCGGTCATCGCCGATCAGATCGCCGAGGCGACGGTCGGGCGGCTGCAGAAGCTGGGCGATTACTACACCAAAAAGGCCGGGGATAAATTCCCTGCCGGCGGCCGTTCGTCGCTGGAGGATAACGAGGCGATCGATAACGCGGACGGCGTTTCGATGACGGGTGAGCTTCCGCGTGCCGGACTGCTCTAACTAAACCAAGAGAAACGGGGAGAGTAAAGATGAAACTACGAAGTCAAAAAGAGGGTTTGGGGCTGCGGGCAACGGTCGCGGCTGTGCTGGCGAAAGATACGCTGGTCAAGATCACCGCCGATAAAACGGTCAACAAGGCAGGATCGGCCGACGATTTTCATATCGGACGGTTGAGTGTTCCGGCAAAAGCGAATAACGGCGTCGGGACTGTTGAGTGCCGGTTCAAAGAGTTGGTCGAGATAAAGGGCGGCGGTGCGTTGTCGGCCGGTGCCATCGTCAAGCTCGCTGCGGCTGACGGCACGACGGGCGAGAATGTTGCCGTCGCGTGGGTTACGGGGACCGATGCGTTCGAGCGGGCGTTCGGCGTCGTCTGGAAGGGTGCCGGTGATGGCGGCACGTTGGAAGTTCTCACCTTTTAGGTTTGGACTCGCAGAATTTCACGAATTAGGAGACGAGAAAAAAATGGGTTACGGACTGAAAGGAAAGATCAGAGAGGCGGTGCTGGCAATGCAGTCGATCCGAAAAGGAACGGATACCGCTGCCGCACGCGAGATCTCGCTGCGTCAGTATATGGCACGCGAGTTTAAGGATGCGAGCGGTCAACCGCTCACTCCTCAGCATCTGTATGCCGAGCTTGGCATTGATGAGCAGCAGACAAAGGTGCATCAGCTGCTCGACATGGAAGACGGCGGTTATATCGCCGCCGAGTTGGTGCGTCAGAGTGTTCGTCGCGGTATGGGCATAGCCCAGCGTGAACGTCTGGCGGAGATGCGCGATCGAGCGATCGCGTCGTTCGGGCCGATCACCGGAGAGCAGGCCGGCGGCCAGCGTTTCGTTTCGCCGGAGGTGTTTCTTGACCCGGTCAGTCGCGGTGCCGTGCAGGGCACGTTCTACCCCGACCTGATCGCACGCGAGATCCCGGTCAGTCAGCCGCAGGCGATCGTACCGCGTTTGAATCTGTCAGATGCCGCACTCGCAGACTCGGGCGAAGCTGTGACCATTGAGGAGGGTTCGATCAGCTATGACACCAAGACGGTCACGATCCCTAAAAAGGCAAAGATGATCAAGATAACTGACGAGGCTCTTAAGTTCTCGTCACTGTCGCTGCTCGCTCTGTTTATGGAGGATTTTGGACGCATCTTTGGCCACTCGCTGAATACGATGGCGGTAGATGCGATCGTAAATGACCCGCTGTCGTCCGCAGCCGAGGCTGCTCCAGTGATCGGCGTCGAGAATACGAGCAATGGCATTACGTGGCTGGACATTGCCCGCGTGGCGATCCGCATGGGCCTCATCGGCCATGTCGGCACTCAGATCATCGGCAATGAGACGACGGCCCTCAACTATCTCAACCTGTCCGAGGTTAAGAATAAGCAGCAGGGCACGCCTCTGCTGACGACACAGCTGAAAACGCCGCTCACGATGCCCGAGGAGCTTTATGTTTCCGGCGGCGTCGGTGCGTCAAAGGTGATCATCCAGGATCCGTCGGCGTCGATCGTACAGCTTACAGCTCAGCCGCTGATGATCGAGACAGAGCGTCTCGTTTCGAAGCAGCTGAACGGCACGGCGATGTCGATCTATACCGGCTTTGCAAAGCTGCAGCGTAAGGCGTCGGTCATCATCGACGGCTCGATAGCATTCAGCAGCAATGGATTTCCGGCATATATGACGCCGTATAGCGGATAGGACAGTCGAGGCAGTCCGGGGAGTCCGGGACTTCCCGGACTGACAAATTAAACGGAGGAGTTTATGGCAGAGAGAGCAAAAAATGACAGTATGGTCGAACTCGCGGACAAAACGGCGGGTTTTACCGATCCGGTGACGGGCTTTGACCTGTCGCGTAACCAACAGAAGTTACTGACCGAACCTATCGGCGAGCGAACACGGGCCGCGATCACGAGCGGTGCTCTGCTGATCGTCATCCCTAAGGGCAAGGTCAAAACCAGTGAAGAGCAAACACAAACAGAGAAATAGGAACATCCCGTGGAGACATTGATCACAGCTGCAGAGTTTAGGACACGGTTCGATATCTCGCCCGATATAACCGATGCGAGGATCGTGCCGCACGTCGGTTCGGCGTCTCGTCGGCTGCGCAAGTGGGTCGGTGATACGGCGTACGCGACCGCACTGGCCGGTGTCAATGCGGATCTTAAAAGTGATCTGCAAAATGCCGAGAGTTATCTGGCATATCACTATGCGCTCCACGGGCTCCATTTTAATTTATCGAGTAAGGGCGTGGTCGGCACCTCGCAAACCGAACAAGGGCACGAGATGCGGAAATATCCGGGTCCGGCTGAGATCGCACAGCTCTCAACTCAGATGCTGGAACTGGCCCGCGAGATCGTCGAGCCATACATGGTGCTCGACCCGATACCGGATGCGAGTTGGATGACAGGCGGTGAGTGCTGATCTTGCAATAGTCGGCATAGCCGAAAGAGTTTTAGGACGGTTTGATCAGAGAAATGGCACCAGGTGTACATCTAGTAATAAATATCGGCAAACCCGCAGAGATCCTTTTGTATGAGTACCTTGCCGAGCAGATCGATGCGGCGGTGTGCGGTGATGTTCTGTATAAGGCGGAACTGCACGACACGCCGTACCAACGGATCACCGGTGATCGCGGTGTGCGGATCAGCGAGGCGGTCAGTGAGTTTGCTCCGGGGCCGGAGATGAAACCCGCGGAGTTTGACGCTGCGATCATCATTACATGTTTTTCACGCGTCAAGGGTGTTGAAAAGACCGCCCGTCAGCCTGCACTACAGGATGTGTTTGACCTGAGCGCGGCAGTTTTTGCACTGCTGACAACTGATTTTACTCTTGGCGGCCGCGTCTGTGATCTCGTGGTACACGAAAGCAGCCGAGGGTACGACACATATAACGGCGAGCCGTATGCGGTGAGCAACATTCCCATAACTATAAATCCGAGCGGTACGCAATATCCGGCCGGAACAAAAAGGAGTTACTAAATGTCTGAAAAAATTATTTTACGAGTGCCGGAACATGATGACGGCGGTCTGCCCGAGTATGTCAGTCACGGCAATTTTGGCGCTGCACTCGCTCGTCAAGAAACGGTTCAGGTTACCGATGCCCGATTTGCTGATTGGCTCGCGTCAACCTACGGACTCAGGCCGGTCACTGATGCCGGTCATGCATCATCGGAGATACCCGGATATGCTGCACTTGTGTCAGCGGGCATCAGCATAGAGGCCGCTGCCGATATGACTAAGGAGCAGTTGATCGCGGTCAACGGCATCGGGGCCAAAACTGCCGACGCCATTCTAAAATTCTTTGCCGAAACGCCGAGCGACGGCGACAACAACGACGAACAAACCGACGAAACCGGAGGTGACGAATAATGTCTTCATATACACCGACTTCACGAGGCTATGCGTGGGCTAAACAGGTCGATTACCTAACGCCAAAGGCACCGGCAGCCGCCGCATATAAACAGCTGATCCTGACAGATCAAAACTTTCTCGATCAGGAAGCAGCAACGCAGAATGACGAGGACTGGTCGCATGGAGTGAACTCTGCTACCGATGAGTGGCTCGAGTCCCACGGAGCACGAGTACAGCACACGATGCCCGGATTTATCCAGCAGTTTGGCGAACTGTTCTATCTGAATATGGGACAGTACAGCGTCGCAGCGCACTCAGGCGGCACACTGTCAAAGGATCACAAATTTAAACCGACCGATCCGAATGTGACGCGGCAGGATCCGGCCGTCAGCTATCTTGAAAAGGCGGGTGCCGGTTGGAAAGTTATGTCCGAGTCAATGGTCGGCGACGGATTTACGCTCAAGGGAGATGCGATGCAGGTACTGACGGCCGATTTTGGACTGGTCGGATCCGGCAAGATCGATTTTGCATCTGCGGCAACGTGGTTTCCGACGGCGACGCCGACGGTAGCCCGCAGGACCGGCCTGCATAAGCTGTTTAACTCGCAGGTCGCTCTCGTTTGTACCGATGGCGGCGGTGCAGCCGCATACGGCTGCCGTTACAGGTCGTTTGAGATCTCGTATAAAAAGACGCTGCTTGATGCCGCCGGATATCAGCCGGGCTGTGCACGCTTTTTATCGTCGGGAGATCCAACATCGGGGGCGATCAGATCGAGCCATGAGTTTGATAAACAAACTCTCGACTTTACCTTTGTCGTAGATATGGCGGCCGGATCACCTGAGGCGGTCTCGGTACAGCAGCAGAAGCCGACGGAGATCGTGCTGACCGCGACGGGCGGCATCATTGAGGACACGATCCCATATACGATGGTCGTCACGATCCCGATAGCAACGTACACGGCGGCTAAGCCGACGGTCGCTGACGGCATTATGCGTATGACGATCAGCGGCAAAGGCCTGTTCGATTTTACGACGGGCGAAATGTTTGACATTGCACTGACGGACAACATCGCAACGTACGCAAACGCATTCTAACTAACCTGCGGCTTGACCGGGATCAAGCCGCATTTCACTCATCATTTTATATAAGGACAAACCCAATGTCAGAATCAGAAAACACATCACAGATCTACAACATGCATGCTCAGAACCGTTTTGAGTTCGAGATCGAACGAGACGGACAAAGCTATGACGTACCGCAAACTTTTAAGCCTCTCAGTGATGAGAGATATATACAGTGGCTCAATGACCTGAGCGTCAGATCTAACGCGAACGGTGAGGTCGAGGAAAAGGCCCGTGAGGCGACCGCGAAACTCTGGGACGATGTGATAGCCGATGTTGAGAATATCGACTATGACGAGGGAACGGACTATCGGCCTCTGTTTGCGGCAGCTGACAAGATCGAGGCGATGAATAATTTCCTTGCGGTCTCAGTCGTGTCTAATGACGGCACACGCGGCCGGCTGCGTCTGGGGGCAGCCTCTGAAACACAGGTCGTAAGAACCGAGTGCTGGTTCAATGGCGAGATCGTTGAGCAAACCCATGTGCTGAGGACAAAAACATTTGAACTCGAAAAGGAATATGACCGGATACAGGCAAAGCGAACCAAACGTGAAACGACTCGGGGACTGCGTCGCCAGGCCAAGGTCGAGTACATCCCGCAGGATGAGGCTCTCGGCAAGCTGTATGACAGTATGAGCGTCTCGGTTGACGGTTTTACCGACGGTGAGATCCCGCTGCGATTTAAAACGCTCGTGATGAACTATGTCTTTGCCCCATCGCTAAAGGCTAAGACAGCGGGAAAGTAGCGGATCTCATTCGCAAGCGTGTTTTTGAGCTTGCGGGCGAGGAGGCGGGCGGCAGTTTATACGGACAATGTCCCGGGGACGGCTGCGATATCTGGGAGGCTGCGGGCGGCAGTTATGCCGAAAAGGTCAACGCGTCAGTATGTGCCGGTTGTCGTGAGTGCGGCGGGCGGCCGCCATCAGACCCTGATTACATCCGGACGGACGATGAACCTGTCGATCAGGACGAGTGCGAGGAACTGCTTCGCGATATCGAGGACATGGCCGCATGGGAACGGGCGGGCTTTAAAACCGACTGGCGATGTTATGACTATCAGATAAAACGATTATTTTTGGTCTGGCAACAGGCCGAGTATGCCGTAAATGAGCTCAGACAAACACGACTGTCGATATTTATAAAAAGCTGGCTGAAGGAGCAATGAGCGACGTAACACTGACAATTAAGGTTAAGGATGGCGAGGTCAAGGATGCCGCCGCATCGGTCGAGCGTCTAAAAAAAGCGACCGATGACCTTGGTAAGGCACAGTCTGCTCCGGAGCGGCAGACGATCGGCGGCCGACAGGCTGTTGATCCGCTCGAGCAGAAGAAACGTCCGGCCGAGCGGATGCGCAACAATCTGCCCGATGCCGCACAAAAAGCGAGTAACGCGATGAGTGCGGTAGATGACGGATTAAAGGCGGTCGAGGGAGCATCGGCCGGTGCCCAGGCAGGCCTCTCCGCACTCGCAGTTGGAGCGGGCCTGGTTGTCGGTGCACTCGCGATCGTCGCGGCAGCGGCAGCCGCCGTTGTTGAGATCGGCTATAAGCTCGGCGGGACGGCGTTTGATCTCAGTAAGCAGTTCGCAGATGCCGGGATGCAGATCGACGCGGCGGCAACGGCGATGGGGGTCTCGGCACAAACGGCATCAGCTCTGCAGCACGAGGCCGAGCGAACCGGAACCTCATTTGACAAAGTACAATCGGCAGCGGCGAACTTAAGAAAAACGATCGGCGAGGCATCGGCCGGTAATGTCGCTGCGACCGCATCATTACGTACGCTCGGGATAGACGGTTCAAAGGCGATCTATGATGTTGACGCCGCATTTAAACAGGCGATAGCGACGATCGTACGTGCCAGGCCCGGTATGGATCAGATACGTGCTGCGTACGCCGCATTCGGTGAGGAGGGCTATAAGCTCATCCCGTTCTTTCAGTCATTTAACGGAAATGTCGATCAGGCAATAACACGGGCAAATGAACTCGGGATCGTGATGTCAGGCAAGGACACTGATGCCGCGAAACAGTTTACACGTGAGTTTGCCGATGCCAGGGCCGCGGTCACAGGACTGGAGTATGCATTTGGCCGTCAGCTGCTGCCGACGGTGACGAATGCAATCAATACATTTACCAGATTATTAAAGGACAATAGGGCCGGGATCAATGACTGGGCAACCAGCGTCGGCAATGCCGTTCGCGGCATCATCGACGTTTTTGCAAAGCTGGTTAAGTTTACCGAAGACCATCCGCGGCTGTTAAAGATCGCTGCCGGTGCGACTCGTGCTGCCGGTGCAGTTGCATCGGGCGGTATAACCGAGGCGGCGATCGTCGGCTATAACACGGCCTCTGATTACGGTGCCACTCTCAACAATAATAACGGTTCGCCGTTCATGCCTACGATCGATTATTCCCGGCCATCGAACGCTCCAGATCCGGCGGCTCTCGATGCCGCCCGTGCTGCAGAAAAAAAACAACAGGAGGAAATGATCAAGCGGGCTAAAGAAAATTGGGATGCGGCCATCGGGTCATGGCAAAACAAAGGGGCTGAAGCAGGTAAGGAACTCGATGACATCTTTGCAAAACTTAAAGCAGATTTTGAGAAAGACTCGGATGCGGCAAAGTTTGCAGAACAGACCGACGCCGCGATCATATCGTATGTACAGAAGATCAAAGAGGCACGGGACAATCTGAACTCACTGGAGGATGAGAGGGATCGTCGTAATAATGTCGTTGATAATCAGAATGTCGTACGCGAACAAAATCAGGCCTCCAGGTGGCAAAGTTGGTTTGATAAAGAAGTGCATATCGCAACTGAGGCGACGAAGCTAATACAGCAAACTGAGAAGAAGGCAAACGCAGACGCTCTTGCGGAAGCGGAAACCAAAATCCGTCGAGAGATCGAACTGTATGATGAGCGCGACCAGACCGATGCGGCACGCAAACGGATCGCTCTTGCACAAAACCTGATCACTGATCAGCAGTATTTGGACTTTCAGAAAAAACAAGATATCGATTCACTGGAATTTAGACAGTCGAAGTTGCGTGAGCTTCTGAAATTTACGGGCGATAACGCTAAAAAGAGAGCGGATATTGAGGGACAGATATCAGTCGTCACGGAGCAGATCGATCGTAAACGGCTCGAAAATGAAGAACGGCTGACGCCGATCCTTGAAACGCAGCGTGATCTGCGTCGTGAGATCAACAGGCTGCTAAACGACGGCAACAATCCTGACGTGTCCAAAAATCGCCAGACGAACCAGCGTTTAGATGAGCAGCGTCAGTTGATAGAGTCAATTCAAGAAACGCAGGATGCTCTGGTAAATGTTGGGGCCAATGACGGGCTTGAGCTTTATCTCGATCATCTGCAGCAGGTGCTGGATTATCGAAAGCAGGAGTTTAACGCTGTGCTGCAGATACAGCGTGCTCAGTTTACGCTCGACCATCAAATGGACGTGTCGGCTGTAAAGATCAAGGCAGCGGTTTATCAGCATCTAGCCGAACAGAAGACGTTAAATGATGCGATCGCTGACGGCATTAACAAAACGTATGACGCCATTTCGCAGAAGATGGACGATCAGATCGACAAGGCATTCAAATGGGCGGGAGCGTTTTCGTCGCTCTTTACCGAGCCGCTCAAGGCGATCGCTCGAACTGGGCTTTCAAAACTGACAAGCGGTTTATTGGATGCCTTTATACCCGGATTAGGGAAAGAGTTGACCAAAACTGATAACCCTATAGCTGCACCGATCGTCGATAAATTAGATGACCTCAATGAGAACCTTAAACTCTTAGTTCAGTTTTCAGGATATGGCGGTGGAGCGGCCACAGGGATGTCATTTGGCGGTTTAAATTTAGGTTCGCTTTTCGGCGGCAGCACAGGTGGCGGCATATTCAATTTTGGCGGCTTATCAGGCATGGGTACGGGGTCAACACCCGGCGGCCGCTATGTGCCGCCCACAGGTACGATACATGAGAACGGAGCCTATGTTGTAAACGGCAATCAGGGATCATGGCTCTCCAATTTGCAGAACCTTTTCTCGACAAAACCGGGCGGCATATTTGGCTCACAAGGATTTGGCAATAATGTCGGCACGTACGGTTTTTTTGGTGCAGCCGCAGGACTGGTCGGCGGACTGGTTGGCGGGCGTGTCGGGTCAGCTATATCTATGGCAGGCACAGGCCTCGCACTGGGAGCACAGATAGGATCTATTGTCCCGGTCATTGGAACCGCGATTGGTGCTGCCGTAGGTGCGATCGCCGGAGGTCTGTTAGGATTTTTCGGTTTTAACGATCCGAAGCGAAAAGCGGATCACGATGAAAATATGCCGAAACTCTCACAGGGGTTTGCTGACGCAACGACACAGCTGCGACAGATCCTTGCGGACCTGAGATCACTAAATGGCGATCCTGACGATCTGCTCTCAAAAGCACGGGACATACATAATCAGATCGCATCGGGATTTGGCATCCAATTTCAATCGAAAAAATATCAGCAACAGTCTCAGGATCTGATCCGGCAGCAACTCGCCTCAATTGATGCCGAGCCAGACGGATTGATGACTCAGATCATAAAGGCGGCCGAGATCGCCAGAGGTGCGGCTGACAGGTCAAAACGCATCTTGCCAGAGTTTGCCGGCGGTGTGTTTATCGATCCGAAGATCCTCCGGCCGAATGGTTTGATACCGGGCATTTTTGATGGCAGCGATACTATCCTGTCATGGCTGACACAAGGCGAGATGGTCCTAAACCCGTATCAGCAGGACACGGTTCGTCGCCGAGCCGGTTTTGATGTCTTTGCCGGAGCAGGGATACCGAACTATCCGAGCGGAGCCGCGACGGCTAAACTCGCAGGCGGCGGCATCGCCAACAAAAGCCTGTCATTGTCATCATCGCCGATCGTTGTACAACCGCAGTTCTCATTGGAGCTATATGGCGTCTCTGTTGATGATTCGGTATCAGCATATCTGACCAGCGACACCGGCTTGCGACAGCAGATCGCGATCAACAAAAAACTGAAAAAGCGAGGTGATCTCAACTAATGGGCCGAGATCTGTCAGGCACAATGAACGCGATATTGGCGGCACCCTCACGAGATATCGATTATACGCTGGACCTCATCTTTCCAGACGATGAGATGCACTTTGCCACATCACCGATCAAGAGTCTGAACGGACATTTATATGTCAACGGGCTTAACCGTGCGATCAGCGAGATCCGACAGACGCTCGAGGCTCCGGTGGATACTGTCGAACTGGAGCTTCAGAATCAAGATCGTGTTTTAGGTCTGCACCTCGCAACGTATTGGCAAAAATGGCGGCAGGCTGATGCGATCGTTGGCCGATATTACTATGCGCGGAATGCAGCCGGAGAAAAGACAGGCGTTAATGAGTGGATCGAGATGTTTAGAGGTGCGGTGCAAAAGCCAAATGCGGATGATCATCGCGTCACATTTGACATCGTACCTGACACCATTTCACCGGGGCCGATCGTATGCAGCAAGACGCTTGCACCTCCATGTCCGAATGTTTATATGGATCCGAGGACATGCGGATATGCCGGACCATTGTTATCGTGCGATCATCATCTGCGGTCAGATACAGGCTGTGACGGGCATGACAACTCTCATCATTTTGGCGGCACTGAAAATCGTTATCCTCCGATAACAGAGTTGCCGGGCACGGGCGGCAATGGCACGGGCGGAACTGGTGGATGTCCACGACTAGATCAGTATGTCCGGGTACGTGGCAAGGATGGCATAGCCATTGTAAAAATGGTGTGCTTTTTTACTGACGATGACGAACTTTACGATCCGATCGATGACCAATTTTACCCGACGCACACGGCTGGAGTTATTCGGCAGGTGCCGATCTGGGAGATGGTAACAGCAAACGGTGCAGTCGGCTACTCGTCGCATTCGCATCGGGTCATGCCCGCTGTCGATCATCGGACGGGCATACCGACAGCAAATATTGATGTCAGGTCGCCAATAGTAACAACGATCAGCCGCATTCGAACGACAAGCTCGGCGGTTATTTCTCGTGACACGGGCGAACTGGGCGACGTGATGTTTATTGAGATGGCCGGCGGTCACCGCTATGAGTATGGCGACAGCCCGGACAAGATGATACTGGCACATAATAATAAGGTGAATCCGCTGTAATGGTGTACGTAGATCATTTAAAAGGAGTTAGCACGAGCGATCTATTTTTAGAGGTCGCCTTTGGACGTCATATTATCCAGGGTGATCTGGCCAAATCGATCGTCACCGGCTCATCGCCTAATCATGTCGTGACGATCCAGCACTTGCTAGGTGATGCATTTGGAAAAGGTTGGTCTGGCCCGATCGCGGTTTGGTTTCGAGGCACAAACCGTGACAGCACCAAGTGGAAATTCTATCCCGGCATCATGTCACCGTCTAACACTGACTCGACTCAGGGTATCGACGCAGTCTTTGACAAAGACACGCCGCACTCGGGTACGGCTTGGATCAGAATGGAGTGTCCAAATGGCTCTGAGGTCGGCATACCGGACATTAATACTCGAGACAACCCGCCGACAGGCTTTTCGACGCTTATAGACTGTCAGTTGGGCGATGTCTATGACTCATCTGGATCGATGGTATCGAGTGATGTTCTGTTGGTAAACCCTGCAGACGTACTGATATTCGGCTGTTTGGAAATACGCCGCTATGATGTGGATCGTATTGATTTTGGTTCATTGGATGCTCTCAGAACGCTCAGCGATATAACTGTGACACCGGACTATACAACGCTCCCGCAAGGTGTTGGGCTGCGTGGAGCATATTACGACGGAGCAGCATTTACCACTCTGAAAGGTGTGTATATTGATCCAGTGGTGCAGTACGATCCATCGACAGGAGCTCCAGCGATCGGCCTCACGCCAACATCATTTGCAGCACGATTCGAAGGTCAGATCAAGTTCAAATTTACTGAGACGTACACATTCTATTTAACTCATAACGACAGCGGAAAACTCTGGATCGACAATCTTTCAACTGCGTTAATAAATCAAAGTTCAGCCGGCACTCACTCTACGACGTTTTCGGGCACTGCCGATACTCTCAAGGATATAAAACTAGAATGGACTAATGCCTCCGGCAACAGCGAATTTAAGCTCGAATGGCAATCTACGAGTCAACCTCGTGAGGTTGTTCCGCAGGACTGTTTATTTCCGAAAGGAGTTGCAGAACCGAGATTTCAGGCGAATGTTGATTTTATACAACGGACGACGTTTGACGCCTTTCTGCGCGGCGTGCTGTTCTTATGCAACGGGACGTTTCAGGATGTTGATGGCAAACTGCGATTTTTCTGCCTTGAAGATGCAGAGGTCAGCTTTTCATTTGACGAGACCAATATCGTAAAAGATACGCTGAGTTTTGAGCCCAGATATTCACAGCAGGAAATCCTCGCACTGCCGAATCGGTTTATTGCCGACGGCAGAGATCTCGATAATCGATACCTCGAGAAATTTGATCCGGCTGTCTTTGTTGATGATGACGAACTGCAGCAGATATCCGGACGGATAATAGAGGAGACTGTTGCCGTCGGCAATGTTACCCGATGGCAGGCCCTTTCTAACCTCGGGCACTACGCCCGTCTTAGAAAGCCTGCTCTCTATATCATGTTCGACGGAATGCCCTCGACACTGCCGGTTATGCAGGGCGATGTGGTCGAGATATCGATAAGCGACTTGGGCTGGGTAAATAAACGCTGCTTGGTGATCGAGGCAACTGATAAATCGGTTGATTCGGGGGCAGACACACGCATATTTAAATTGATGGAGTGGTAATGATCTATCCGTGGGCCAAAATGAATGTGTTGCCAAAGGCTGATTTGCTTTTTTGGCACCAGTACGAAGAGGGCGTGTCAGCCAATGGAGCATTATACGACTACTCGGGAAACGGCCGTCATGTTGTGCAGGCATCTACTCCGCCGACGTTAACCGCCAATGTGCTGAATGGGCAACCGGCCTGGCGTTTTACAGGATCCACAAACCCCTTGCAGTGGACCGGATCGATCCTATGTAAGCACGCGTTTATAGTTTGCTCGGCCGATGAGGCGGCATTTGGAGATTATCGAGGCCTGTTGTCTGGAGTTGGTCTCAACGAAATGCTGGTCGGTCAAATTGGGGCAGATCAATTTTTTGATTTTGGGGCAACAACATATCGCAAGGCCGATGTCAGTTATCCAGGCTCATCGGCTAAGGCTCCGATGAGCGGAGCGATCGCTGTCATCGAGATCATTTACTCAGGCGGGGCGGCGATGGACGGTGTTCAGTACGGAAAACATAAAAATCTCCCTGGACGTAATTGGTTGGGATATATATTCGAGGGCATCGGCTATGGCGCTGTAAAAAATGATTTCGAGAGACTCAAGATCATTCAGTACTTAGCTATGCGTTATTGGCTTTGGCAACGGACGCCGAGCGGTCTGGACGTCTTTCCATTTCCTGCGAATGTCACTCGATCAGCTGCTATGACCCGAGAGTCGTATGCAAGTGAACCATATTCAGGTGATCCAACATTTCTCGTACGCGGAGATGCTCATCGAGCATTCACGATCCCGGCAACAAATCGTCTGCAGGCTGAGTATCTTGCCACCGAACAATTTCACATGTCTCATGCTCCAGCCACATCGTTTGTGTATCGGGATTATAGATTTAACCCGCCTCGTGATAGCACATGCCGTGTGATCGGCGATCTTCGAGAGCAAGGATCGGCGGTGACCGGACGGTTCAATTATTCGTTCGATGCGATTGAGGTTTAGTGATTTAAGACGCGGTTAGCAGTTGACACAGTCAACCGTAAATTCTGACAATTATCACCTAAGGCAAAACCGCAAATAGCGCCTTTGCCCGCACTTCCTTGCACTTTCTAAAGCGGTCAAAGAACTTAACTTAATAGAGAAAGATTCCACCCTTGATGGCTATGCCGACGCAACGCCATGGATGCGTGGTGGCTCAGAAACCTATATTGCTACGGCTCGATTAAGCTACCGACTATTTGAGATTGTAAAAAACCGGGACGTTCTTGCCAAGGCAGTAGTCACTTTCCCATCCCCTCCCGATGTAACCGCCGTTCGGTGGTGCGAAAAGGCTGAAATCCTTTCTAGAATCGGCGTCAATCATCCGGAAATTTATTCAAACTTTAATGCAACGTTGTACCAAGAGTTTTTAAGCTCTCGCCTGCTGGACGTTTGGCCTATTTCGTCCGATTTCGAGAAATACGATTTTGCGTGTGACCTTGCTAAGCTCTACGCGGCCCTTGATGCCGCTGGCTTTCAACCGATCTCATATATTTTTCATGACCTAATGCTTCGAAGACGGACAATTTGTATTGTCGATCTTGGTGAAGATCTTGGAGATTGGGACTTTAAGAGTCCGCACAATAACGGTTATGAAGCATTTAGGAAATCCTCCTATTTCATAAGTGAAAATGAGCCTGATCTGCGCGAATTATACGAGACTCATTTTTGGCGTGTTCGGGAAATTATTGCCGACTATTGAATACTGGAAATCGGGACCGATTTCTTAAAACCGAGACGAAGCCAGTTTGCCGCCTAATGTCCAAAAACTACTGTTTTTGGACACTTCCGCGTAGCCTTCATTTCCCCTAGTAATTCCTGAGGTTTTTCATCACCATTTCAGCAAGGTTTTTGGACACCCATGAAATCCGCCCTCTACGCCCGCGTTTCGACGCACGACCAGCAGACATTGCCGATGCAGCTTAAGGCCATGCGTATCTATTCGAGAAAGCGCGGATGGACGGTCAAAGCCGAGATTCAGGAGATCGGATCGGGAGCTAAGACCCGTCCGAAGCGTGAAGACTTGTTACGGCAGGCCCGGCGACGAGACATCGACGCAATCATAGTTTGGCGCCTCGACCGTTGGGGACGCTCCGTCTCAGACCTGATTGGCACGATCCGCGAACTTACTGATCTCGGTGTCGGCTTTGTTTCGCTTACCGAGGCATTCGACTTGACTACACCTGCTGGAAAAGCGCTTTCGGGAATGCTCGCGGTATTTGCCGAGTTTGAGCGGGACATTCTACGCGAACGGGTGAAAGCCGGTATAGCTCATTCGCGCGCAAAGGGCACGCGCCACGGAAGACCGGCGACGGCATCACTAAAGGCTGCGGAGATAAAGAAGCTCAAACGATCAGGCTTCAACAACTCTGCAATAGCCAAGAAGTTAAAGATCGGACGAAGCTCCGTTATCAGGGCCTTAAAGTGAACAATGGCCTTTGAAGGATTTAGGGGAATGAAATAAAATTCGTAGTCAAATGCGCATCAAACTTTCCGGCATTGTGCTTTTGTGCGCCGGGGTGCTTGTTATGACTCTTTGCTTTTACGGAGTCGTAAAAGCTCTCGGCTTTCACGGCCTTTTTTTGTTTTCAAGTGAGGTGACCTTGCCTAAGAGTTTAGATGTTAAGACGCTGGAGAGGGCTTGGATAGACAAGGGCCGGTTAAAGGGTTCGTGGACTCCGATCTATGGCCTCGCCCAATGGAGTTACATCGAAGCCTTGCCACTAGAGAACGGCGGGACGCTGGAGATCAAGTGTAATCAGAATGACAACTACATCTATTCCGTGGACTCACAAGGACAGCTTTTCTACAAGGGCGAAGCCGTAACCAGCACGGATAAATGGCCCGGTTGTTTTCTCTGGCAAGTCCGTGCCGCTCACCTTAGCGACATCGGCGTTCCTTATGTGGTAAGCCAGATAGCCCGCCCGCCGCGTCCGCTTCCTCAAAACAAGCCCAACAAGTAAGGGAATGGGCTATATTTGGCCCGTGACCTATCCCCTGCCAATCGGCTACAAAATCGGCCCACGAGATCATCGCGAAGAGGGCTTTCTAATTCCCGACGTTCGGAGTCGTCACGTTGCTTTGTTTGGTAAAAGCGGCGTAGGTAAGACAACCCTCATGAGGAATATGATCCTCTGGGATATATGGAACGACGCAGGCGTTACGGTTATCGATCCTCACGGTCAACTTATCGACGACATCCTCAATCACATTCCGCGCCGAAGGACAAATGATGTTATCTATTTCAAGCCTTCTGATCTTGACCGCGTTGGATCGGTCAACATCCTTGCAAAAGTTCCGAAGCATTTTCAACCGCTGGTTGTTTCGTCCATAGTTTCGACATTTAGAACTCTTTGGCCGAATGCTTGGGGACCGCAAAGCGAGTTCCTTCTAACTAACTTTTGCTTTGCTCTCATTTCGCAGCCTGATACGACATCATTGCTCGACATCCTTAGGCTTATTACCGACCCGGAATATCGTCATAGGATTTTTAGCCGCGTCGAAGACCCTGTGCTTCAGACTTTCTACAACACCTATGAGAACGAATGGGACGATGATCAGCGGGCGAGAGCATCGGCCCCGCTTCTAAACAAGGTGTCTGCATTTGCTACCAATCCCCTGCTACGCGCGGTCATTGGACAGCACCGGAATAGTTTTGATTTCAGAGATTTAATGGATAGTCGAAAGATACTTTTATGCGATCTCGGAAAGGGTTCGCTAGGTTCGGATATTTCCTCGTTACTTGGTTCCCTGATTACAACTCGTCTTTATCTTGCCGCCCTATCCCGTCAGGACACGCCGGAAACCGAGAGAGAGCAACACTATTTCTACATAGACGAGGTTCATAACTTCACCCATGGAATAGACCTTTCCGCAATTCTTGCCGAGGCTCGAAAATATCGTCTTTCCTTAACCGTGGCAACCCAAACCCTAGGACAGTTGCGACGGCATAATGACGAGGTGGTTCCGGCAATCTTTGGAAACTGCGGAACGCTAATAAGCTTTCGCGTAAGCGGAGACGATGCGGCGATAATCTCGCGAGAATTTGCGTCTGACGTAATTGCCACCCAATTAGAGAATCTACCGGATTACGAGCTGTATTTGCGGACGCTCATTTTCTCCGAAGGGAGTTCCGCTCTAATGGCATCGCAAGCCGAGCGGCATACGGCATTTTCTCCTTTCAATAATAATGTAGATCGGCAACTGAGGCCGAGTATTATCCGCACTTCACATGAGCGGTATTCACGAGATCGCATCGAGGTTGATCGTTGGCTGGGCAGAAAGCTAACCCCTTCTCCCCTATCTGATTCAAAGTCTTCGCGGAAGAAAAAATCCTATTTGCGGAATTCGCATTGATCCGAGAATGTCGCTCCGCTGCGAACATTTAGTGAAATCCGTTTCAGACTGTTGAACTGTGAACAAAACCTATAGTAAAAATGTTTGTTAAGCGTTAAACCCACAAATTGGAGGAAATTTGATGAGCGTAACCCGCCTGTCTAATGGGCTGTTAAGCACCGGTGCAACGATGTCAATAATCGGATTGATTGGTGTTATTGCACCCTTACTCATTCCAACAGACAATCGCGAACAAGGAGCCGCCGCTTGTTCAGGATGCGGCGGAGCTTTTCTACTGATTGGACTGCCGATGGTATTTCTCTATTACTGCTTTTATCGAGTCGCTCCGGGCTATGCCTTGGTGGATCGTCAGGGACGTATCGAAAAGGAAGGGTGGCACCTAGGGTTGCCGCCTGCATCGCCTCAAGCAATTTCCACAGCGCGAAAATCCGTTGATATCACTGGCATCGAACTAGAGACGCCAGACGACGGTGTTCTTGGTGCTTCGATTACAATTTCGTATTCCCCCGACTTGAACAATCCCGTCGCACTTTCAAATCTCGGCACGGGCGAGCCTTTAACCAAAGCAATCCAAAATCGTGTTCGTGGAGCGCTTAATAACTGGTCGATGGGCAAGCCGCTCCCCGGAACGCTCAAGCGCGCGGTGTCGATGCAGAAAGAAGCGGAGACGTATCTGATCGGTCGATTGTCAGAAACGAGTACGCAACTGGTTCTGCACGATGATCCAACGCTGTATCTCGGCGACGGCTTTCCCGTATTGGATCTAGGAATAAGACTCCATGAAATAAATATCATCCAGTAGCGGCCGGTCGAGGCTGGCACGGGCAAGGCGGACTGGGGCGACGGCGATCATGTCGGCTTTGACGCTCAGGCAATTTTCAAACAGTTCCACGCGCACACAGATAGTCTAAGCAACCTTCGCAAACTGAAGGAGGCACTCATGGAGCGATACCCGGAGGAGTTGGACGACATCGAGGATATTTACGATCAGGTGCGTATGTCCATGAAGGAAAATAGGGATCGTTAGTCTTGGAGGTTTGACTGTTACTCAAAGTTGGAAATCGAACCGATGGAAGGAACGAGCAGCTATATCTTGCCTCGTCGGATTTACGCGCACACGCTCATGGCATCGGCGCGTCTAGGTTTGGAAAAAGCAAACTGATCGAGTATGTCACCCGTCAGCTAATCAAGGAGAGGCAAGGCTTTTGCCTGATTGACCCCGGAGGCTTTCTTTACCAAGACCTTGTGCAGTGGCTGGCATATGTGAAACCGAGCCGGTCGGAAATCTCACTCCTACATCCGTCATACCAGAATCGGATTGTCGGATTCAATCCCCTTCATATATCCGGGCCTAAGAACGAAGCGACCATATCGGCAAAAGTGGATCGGCTGGTTGCTTTGACTACCAAGGCCCTAGGTATGACCGATCTCGCAAATGCGCCGAGACTCGAACGGGTTATGAGGTGTCTGTATTACGTTCTCGTCGAGCAGAATCTATCGCTTGAAGCGGTTCGCTTCTTTCTTTCGCCCCGCTTTCTACATATCCGAGATTTAATAATTGACCGCATTGAATCTGAGACGATCAAGGATCAGTGGCTAATGCTCACCCAGGGCAAGCGACCCGAAGCCTACCTAAACATGGTAGAAAGCACCGCTAACCGCCTTTTTAAGGTCCTAACTCAACCCTCCGTAAAACGAATCATCGGTGTCCCTGAAAACTCAATCGATGTCGGATCGATTACCGATAGGCGAGGGGCCTTGCTGGTAAACCTGCAGCCTAGTTTTTCATTCTCGCAGGACGCGGCCCAGATCATCGGAACATTTCTCGTAAATGAGATTTGGGAATCTGTTCGCAATCGCTCTAGAGAGGAAGCAAGGAAGGCCCCGCCATTCTTTCTTCTCGTTGATGAGTTTCAGAGCTTTGCGACACCCGACTTCGGACAGATTCTAGATCAAGGCGCAAAATATGGACTTCACCTGATTCTATTCCACCAAAACTTGAATCAATTGGACTCACAGATCAGAACCGCTATGACCGCCTGTCATTCAAGGTTCGTTTTCGGAGGAATCACGAGCAGCGATGCCAGCCAAATGCTTGAAGGCGGAAATATGTCGCGCGAATCGATCTTGCAAATTCCGTCACTACCCCCGCGACATTTCATTTTGAAACGCCCCGACAAGCCACTCGTCCTTGCCTTCACGCCGGAGGTTCACGAATACCGGTTACCAGAGGACAAGGTTGATCGATATGTTGAGACGATGACATCCGGCTTTATGTCCCCTGCCGAGGTTGATGAATTGATGCTGAAATCAGTTCCCGCCCCGCCAGAGCCATCACAAACCGAGACTCCGCCAAACGTCGATCTTGGCGACTTGCTTTCACCAATCGCCAGCCGGGACTCGGAACAGAGGAAACCGAAGCAAGAGGCGAAGCCCGCGTTTGTACTCACCTACGAAAGGGCGCGAGGCACAAAGCAGCACCGTGAAACTCAGAGAATCATCGGACAGATTGCGGAGACTTATGGATTCCGTTCTCAGATCGAGAAGACAGTCCTCGACGGCAAAGGAGCGGTTGACGTATCGCTTGAGAAGGACGGACTAAAGATAGCCTGCGAGGTGTCCGTAACGACATCTGCCGCATGGGAAGGCCGTAACGTCCTCAAATGTCTTGCCGCCGGTTATGAAAAGGTCGTCGTAGTGGCATCGCACCCGACATCCCCGGACTAACCGCCAAGCTTCGCGCAAGCGTTCCCGTTATCGAGCAGGAGAAAGTAAAAGTTCTGACCCTAGGAGATTTTCTCGGTTACTTGCGCGAGATAGGCTCCCCTGCCGATCCGAATACGGGGAAGCCCGGCAAGTTGGCGGGAGCGCGGTTGGATTTCAAAGAAGCGGCTGAGTTTTTCGATGTCTCCACATCAACCCTCTACCGGTGGGTTCAGGCCGGCAGAATTCCATTTATCCGCATCGGGCGCATCTATCAATTCGACAGGGATGTTCTCGTACTGCTGGGAAGGCATGACCTGTCGGGGAAACGCAAAGCATCGGTCAAGCTCGATCCGGTCAAGATCGAAAAGCCTAAGTCCAACAGTAAAAAGCAGCAGGACGACCGCTATAGAAAAATGCCCAATTTGGATTAGGATGCCCTCGCCACTTTGCACACGGCGAAGGAGGTCAAATGACAGTAAGTAGACGGAAGGATACCGGCCAATGGGTCTGTGACTTCTACCACAACGGCGAGCGTATCAGGAAGACCCTGAAATTCGCCCGCACCAAAAAGGAAGCCGAAGCCGCCGAAGCCGTGATTATGAATCAGGTCTTCCAGCAGGTTTACGGCTTTGAAGCCAAATCGAACAAGCTCTTTGAAGATTTCTTGGTAGAGAGTTTCCTTCCCTACTCCGAAGCTAATAAGAAGTCGTTCGCAAACGACGTGTATATTTGCCGTACTTTGGTTTCCTACTTTCGTAGAAAATCGATACGGCAGCTAACCCCGCCGTTGGTCGAGGAGTTCAAGCAGTGGTTATTAGCAAAGCCGACCCGACATGGCGGCCAGCGCAGTTTGGCAACGGTCAACAATCATCTTCGCGTTCTTTCGAAGATTCTCTCCATGGCCGTTGAAGCGGACTTGATTGACGCAAATCCTTGCTTTCGGATTCGGAAATTCAAGCCGAACAATCGGCGGCTACGGATACTTTCGGACGAGAAAGAAGTTGAGCTTTTGACTTCGCTCGAAGGCAACGACCTGATCCGCAGCATCGTGATCGTCGCACTCAACACCGGTTTAAGACGAGGCGAAATCTTTAGCCTCAAATGGACGGATGTTGATTTTCAACGAGGACGGCTCGTTATTCGCAAGACCAAGGCGAGCAAGGAGCGGTTCGTCCCGATGAACGCGACGGTAAAGGAACTTCTGCGGTCGATCCCCCGCCTTTTGAGCGACTATGTTTTCCCAAGTCCGAAGACCGTAGGCAGACTGACCGACATCAAAAAGAGCTTTCGAGGCGCTGTCGATATGGCAGGAATTGAGAATCTACGGTTCCACGATTTACGCCATACCTTCGCTACTCGTTTAGCCGATGCCGGAACTGATGCCTATACGCTTATGGAAATAATGGGTCACGCCGACCTTAAGACAACAATGATCTACGTCCATGCGTCGGGAGATGCTAGTCGCAGAGCAGTAGAGAAACTCGATGCGAATAAGCATTTTAGTCACGTATTGGTCACGCAAAGAAAAACGGCAGATACCGATCTGCCGTAAGTTGTTGATTTTAATGGTGGCTGGAGAGTGACTTGAACACTCGACCTCGGGGTTATGAATCCCGCGCTCTAACCAGCTGAGCTACCCAGCCACGAATCAATAATTATAAATTTACAGTTGAAAAATGCAACCTTTAGACAATATTTTGTTGCGGCTGTAAAAGTTCGGAACTTATGGGTGGCGGCAGGATGAAACGGGTTAGAGTGTAAAATGCCGATTGGCTGAGCAAAGATGTTCGTTTAAAATTTAAATATACTATTGACGGATCTTGCGAGGGGTATGAATGTCGATGACAACTTCGGCAGACGTCGGCCATGCGACGCTGCTGTACGAACTATTTATAATGCTCGCGGCCGCAAAACTCTTTGCTGAGATCTTTGAACGGCTCAAGCAGCCGGCGGTCGTCGGTGAGATCCTGGCAGGCGTGATCATCGGGCCAAGTGTATTGGGTTGGGTCGCTCCAAATGCAACGATCTCAGTATTGGCGGAGATCGGCGTTATCTTTCTGCTCTTTACGGTTGGACTCGAGACCAAACCGCAGACGATATTTCGAGTCGGGATGAGGTCGCTGTTTGTGGCTGTACTCGGGGTGATACTGCCTTTCATCGCAGGCTATTTTATCGCGATAGCATGGGGCGGATCTTTTATCGAGGCGATGTTCATCGGTGCCGCGATGGTAGCTACGTCGGTCGGCATTACAGCCCGTGTTTTGAGCGGCATGGGCCTCATGGAGACTGAAACGGCACGCGTGATACTGGGTGCGGCTGTTATAGATGACATTTTGGGGCTTATCGTATTGTCGCTGGTCTCATCTATAAGCCGCGGCGATGCCAGCGTCGCCGGATCGCTTAAGATTGCGGCGGCTGCGATCGGGTTCACATTATTTGCGGCCATTGTTGGGTCGCGGATGATCAATCGGGTGGTTCCGCTAGTGTCTCGGCTTAAGAGCGGAAAGCCATTCTTTTCTGTCGGGTTGATAATTTGTCTCGGGCTGTCGGCAGCTTCGGTATATGCAGGTGTAGCGGCGATCATAGGATCATTTCTTGCCGGTATGGCACTTGCCGAGGCGAGCGAAGACAACCGTCAGATGCATCACCTAACATCCGGTGTGACCGAATTTATGGTGCCATTCTTTCTGGTTAATATCGGTATGCAGCTCGAGCCGGGAATATTTAGAGAGGGCTCGATAATATTGCTTGCTGTTACCGTAACTTTAGCTGCCGTGGTGACGAAATTCGTCGGTTGCGGCATCGGTGCTTTTGGTATGAAGGGGCGTGAGATGGCTCAGGTCGGAGCCGGTATGATACCTCGCGGCGAGGTCGGCATTGTTGTTGCACAGATCGGGCTCGGACTTGGCGTCATTGCTCCGACATTCTTTGCCGCAGTTCTGTTCATGGCCGTGGCGACCACGCTGATCGCTCCGCCGCTGATCAAAATGCTGTATTCCGAGTCAAAAGATGACGGCGGAAACAATGACGGAATGGACGAAGTGTTTGAGGATGATCTTGTCCGTATCGGTTAGGCGGCAAACGGCAGAGGATCAAAATGCGTCGAAGAAAATATGCGTAAAGTACTGATCTTTTGGGGTTCTGCGATCATTTTAGCTGTTTTAGCAATAAATGCAGCGGCACAGACACGCTCGATAACGGTTGTGACCGAGCCAAAGAGCAGGGTTTGGATCGACGGGATATTGTTTGGCAGGACGGGTGCGGACGGCAGGCTCGAGATACGTTCTATAGCGGCCGGTGCTCATCAGTTAAAGATCCGCAGCGACGGATCTAAAGAGAAAGTGCAGATACTGCCCGCAGCGGCAAAAGGCGATATTGCGGTTACATTGGCAAAAACGGACGATCCGGCCGAATTGGCGTTTCAGGATGCCGAGCGTCTCGGTTCTCTCGATCGCGAAAAGCAGATAGCAGCGTATAAAAAAGCGATCAAGCTGCGGCCTGCTTATTTTGATGCTTATATCGGGTTAGCTCGTGCCCAAACCGAAGATGGCGATACCGAGGCTGCTCAGCAGACGATCTCAAAACTCAAGAGGCTGCGCCCCGGCATTGCCGAAGCGTCGGCTGTCGAGGGCCGTATTTGGAAAGAAAGCGGCGATGAAACAAAGGCGATCGCGACATTCAAGCGTTCGATAGCTGAGGGAAAGGGAATACAGGCTGAGGCAAATACCGGACTCGGGCTTTTATATAAAGATCGAGCTGAGAGTGCGGCCGGTTCGGGTGATACCGATAACGAAAAGGCTAACTACACAGAGGCCGCCAAATATCTAAAGATCGCACTCAAACAGCTTTCAGGTGCGCCCGATGCGCTTGTTATCTATCAGCTCCTCGGCCTTGTTTACGAACGTATGGATCAAAAGGCAGAGGCCATCGCCGTTTACAACGAATTTTTAAAACTTTTTCCTGACGCTCCCGAAGCTTCGGCTGTGCGCTCATTTATCGTCCAACTCGAAAAAGGCCCGACGATCCCATAACTCGCTGATATTTATTCCGCTATGACATGTTTGTTGATCGATCTTTTATCGGTCAAAATGACGTGCGCTAAAAATTTCAGTCACTTTGAGACAATTTTTTTGTAAAAATCGTTGACACAAACAGTTTTAACGCGATAGTATTAGCTATCAACGATGTTAATCATCGTTTGTGCATCGAAACCCATCGGTCAGTTAATTAGATCTCTTCTAAAGCGTCACCTCCGACCGGAACCGCAATAAAAAGGGAATAACCCACTAGAGAATGTCATCTAAACTCGGCGAAATACTTGTCCGCGAAAATCTCATTTCCTCGCAGCAGCTGCGAGAGGCCCTCGAGTATCAGCGGATCAATGGCGGCCGGCTTGGCTCCAACCTTGTCAAGCTAGGTATCGTTTCCGATGACGTCGTAACGGCGGTGCTCTCCCGCCAATACGGGGTTCCGTCTATCAATCTCGAACTTTTTCAGATCGAAAGTGAGGTCATTAAACTGATCTCGCACGACGTCGCGCTCAAATACTCGGTGTTGCCGGTATCAAAGGTCGGTGCAACGCTGACTCTTGCGATGGCTGACCCGACGAACGTGTTTGCGATGGACGATATTAAATTCATGACCGGATTTAATGTCGAGCCTGTTATCGCGTCAGAGTCGTCGATCATGCATGCGATCGGCAAATATTATACGGGGTCGGTCGAGATCGATATCTTTGACGCAGCATTTGCCCAAGAGGCGGAAGTTGCCGCGACCAATGGCCGTAACGGACATCATCATAAAAAGAATAATGTCTCGACCGGCGAAAAGCTCAATGACTCAGATCTCGATGTTTCGCTAGACCGTTTTGAATTCGGCAGCGGAGCACACGAGGAATTTGAGGTTGTCGAAGAAAATGAGGAGATCGATCTTGCATCTCTCGCGATCGCAAGTGAGGATGCTCCGGTCGTTCGTCTTGTAAATGTACTGCTCGTGGACAGTCTTCGCCGCGGAGCGTCGGATATTCACGTCGAACCGTACGAAAAGGATTTTCGCATCAGATTTCGTATCGACGGCCTGCTCTATGACGTGATGCATCCGCCGATGAAGATACGCGATCCGCTCATCTCGCGTCTCAAGATCATGTCGAAACTCGACATTTCTGAAAAGCGCCTGCCGCAGGACGGCCGTATCAAGATCAAGGTCAAGGTCGATAACCGCTCACGCGAACTCGATTTTCGTGTTTCGACACTGCCGACGCTGTTCGGCGAAAAGGTCGTGCTTCGTCTGCTTGATAAGGACAAGCTGATGCTCGATATGACCAAGCTCGGTTTCGAGGAGGCGAGCCTCGAAAAATTTAAGCGTGCGATCGCCAATCCGTATGGAATGGTTCTGGTGACAGGCCCGACGGGTTCGGGTAAAACGAACACGCTCTATTCAGCATTACAGTCGCTGAATACGCCTGATACAAATATTATGACGGCCGAGGACCCGGTCGAATTTAACCTTCAGGGGATCAATCAGGTCCAGATGAAGGATCAGATCGGACTCAATTTTGCCGCGGCACTACGCTCATTCCTGCGTCAGGATCCCAACATCGTGCTCGTCGGTGAGATCCGAGATTTTGAGACCGCCGAGATCGCGATCAAGGCGGCGCTGACGGGCCACCTTGTGCTCTCGACGCTGCATACAAATGATGCTCCATCGACGATCTCGCGTCTCGTCAATATGGGTATCGAGCCGTTTCTGGTTGCGACATCATGCAATCTCATTCAGGCACAGAGGCTTATTCGCCGCATCTGCAAGGAGTGTAAAGAGGAGATACAGGTGCCGGCTGAAGGATTGCTCGAGATCGGATTTAAACAGGAAGACCTGGCGGATCTCAAGTTATATAAAGGACGCGGCTGTCAGACCTGCAACAACACCGGTTTCAAGGGCAGGGTGGGCCTTTACGAAGTTATGGAGATCACGGATGACCTCCGTGAGCTTATCATCATCGGCGCAAGCGCGATGGAATTGAGGAGAAAAGCGATCGAAGGGGGAATGATCACCCTCCGTGAATCGGGTCTTTACAAGATCCGTGAGGGCATCACGACGATCGAAGAAGTTGTTAAGGAAACTGTCCTATAGATTTAACGGCATCGGAGGCAGCATGTTAGTAAGAGCAATTGCATTATCGATAGCATTGTTGGTGGGTATCGGGATCGTCATCCCGCTGGCGACCAACGACGTAGAGGCGGGACAAAAACGTCACCGCAGACATCGTCGTCATTACAAGAAATATTCAAAGAAATGGTGGCGTCAGTATCATGCGCGTCAGCGCCGCAGGCATGCGCACGCATTACTTATGCGCAGGCTGAGGCTGCGTCAGATACGTCTTGCCGCGGCTAAAAAAGCCGCGAATGGCGATCAGAGGGCGGCAGTCTCGTCAAAGACGAATGCTGCTAAGCCGAACACGCTGCCGACCGGAGACAAGGCTCCGAGCGGATGGTCACAGGCCAAGACGGCTCCGGGCGAGCTTCGGTTCCGTGTTGACGATTCGGCAGGTTCGCAGGTAGGTTCGGCATCGATCACGGTCGTCGGCCCGGCAATGGGCGACAGTGTCACAAGCGGCCGCAGCCAGTCGGTCGGCGGTGTCTCGACAACCACGCTTCGCCGCGATGTGATCAACAAGATGATCCAGGAAAATGGCTGGGTCGTCAATGACTATCAGAAAGAGATCAACGGACGCCCGGTCTATGTGGTCGTCGGACAGTCTCAGGCAAAGAATGGGCAGATGCAGTCGCGGATGTTCTACTTTACCGAGGTTGACGGACGCATCTACAACGTCGCGACCAACTCGTCAGCCGAACAATCCGAGCGCCTCGCTGAGGAATCGGAAAAGGTGCTTGGCTCGATCCAGAACCGAGTTCGTTCGACCCAACGTGCATCGACGCGTAACGAATAAGTTTCGCGTCTCCTACATAAAATTATGAGTTTCGATCAAATAAACGAATCAACGATCACTTTGCCCGATCTGTTGAAAAAGATGACCGACGCCGGCGGGTCTGACCTTCACCTGTCAACAAACTCGCCGCCGCAGGTCCGCGTTCACGGACATCTTTCGCCGGTGCCCGGCATTCCTGCCCTGACGCCTGCCGACACGAAACGGCTCGCTTATTCGGTTTTGACCGATGCGCAAAAACACCGTTTCGAAGAGAATCTTGAACTCGATTTTTCGTTCGGCCTCAAGGGAATGTCACGATTTCGTGCAAATCTCTTTAACCAGAAAGGCGCGGTCGGTGCCGTGTTCCGCGCCATCCCATACGAGATCAAATCATTCGAGGCTCTCGGCCTGCCGCAGGTCGTACAGGATCTCTGTAAAAAACCCCGCGGGCTTGTGCTCGTGACCGGCCCGACCGGTTCGGGTAAATCGACCACGCTTGCCTCAATGGTCGATAAGATCAATATGGATCGCCACGATCACATTTTGACCATCGAGGATCCGATCGAATTTCTACATAACCACAAGAACTGTGTTGTCAATCAGCGTGAGGTCGCTGCCGATACACACTCATTCGGCTCGGCACTCAGGACCGCACTTCGTCAAGACCCTGACGTCGTACTCGTTGGTGAAATGCGTGACCTCGAGACGATCGAGATGGCGCTTCGCATCGCTGAAACAGGCCATTTGACGTTCGCTACGCTGCATACCAACTCGGCGTACTCGACGATCAACCGTATCATCGACGTATTTCCGGCCGAGCAGCAAGCTCAGGTACGTACACAGCTCTCACTCGTACTCGAAGGTATTATGTGTCAAACGTTGCTGCCAAAGGCAGCGGGCGACGGCCGTGCGATGGCGCTCGAGATCCTTATCCCGAATGCGGCAATCCGCAATCTCATCCGTGAGGACAAGATCCATCAGATCTATTCGATGATGCAGACCGGACAGGATAAGTTTGGAATGCAGACATTTAACCAGGCTCTTGCAACACTCGTACATAAGCGGACGATCACGGTCGAGACCGCGATGCAGCGTTCGTCGAATGTCGATGAATTAAAAGAATTGATCCAACGCGGTTCCGGACTCAATGAGTCTTACGGCGGCGTAGGAAAACCCGCAGCCCCCGCCGCCGGCGGCAGCCCTTATGCTCAGGGCAGGCCGATCGGACAGCGTCCGCCAGTCAGATAAATGGAGAATTGACGGCTGAAAGGTTAGTGATGCAATGATCGCTGACGCACCAACGCTCAATGAGCGGCTAAGCATTTTTCATACTCATTTTTTCAGTTCTCAATTTAAATCGTTATGCCAACATACGCTTATAAGGGAAGAAACCGACTTAACGAACTCGTCTCGGGCGAGCGTGAGGCCGCAACTCAAGACGAGTTGCGCGCTTTGCTCCGTCGCGAACAGATCGTGATGACCCAGGCCTCTGAAAAAGGCCGTGAGATCGCTCTGCCGAAACTCGGCCGCCGTAAAAAGGTCGCTGCCAAAGAGCTTGCCGTGTTCACACGACAGTTCTCGGTGATGATCGACGCCGGATTGCCGCTCGTACAGTGTTTGGACATACTTGCCGAACAGCAGCAGAATGCTTTCTTTAAAGAGGTGCTGCATCAGGTGCGGACAAATGTCGAAGAAGGTTCGACACTTTTCCAGGCACTCGAAAAGCACCCAAAGGTTTTTGACCCGCTGTACACGCACATGGTCGAGGCCGGTGAAACGGGCGGTGTGCTCGATCTTATCCTGCAGAGGCTCGCGACCCTCATCGAAAAGGTCGTTAAGTTAAAGCGCAGCATCATATCGGCATCGATCTACCCGGCGGCGGTCATCTTTGTGGCAATCGCGGCTATCGCTGTCATCTTGGTCGTCGTTATTCCGCAGTTCCAGCAGATCTTTCTCGGACTGCTCGGGCCGGGCGAAGCTCTTCCGCTGCCGACACGAATCGTGGTCGGTATCAGTAATTTTCTTGCGGGTTGGGGCGGATTGACGCTGCTTGCCGCATTGATCGGTTCGGCGGTCGGCATACACTATTACTATAAGACGCCAAAGGGACGCTGGCAGATCGATGCTCTGCTGCTGAAACTGCCTATCTTTGGCCCGATCATCCGAAAGATCGCCGTCGCAAGGTTCTCACGCATTCTCTCGACATTGCTTTCGTCGGGTGTGCCGATCCTGCAGTCGCTTGATATTACCGCCAAGACCGCGGGAAATATCATCATCGAAGATGCCATTCTAAAGGTGCGTGCCGGTGTCGAACGCGGTGAGAACTTTGTCGATCCGCTAAAACAGACCGATGTCTTTCCGCACATGGTCGCTCAGATGGTAGGCGTCGGTGAACAGACCGGTGCTCTCGACGGTATGTTAGGCAAGATCGCGGACTTTTATGAGGAAGAGGTCGATACCGCTATCGCCGACCTGCTCGCAATGATCGAACCTGTGCTGATCGGTTTCCTCGGCATCACGATCGGCTCGATCGTTATCTCGATGTACCTGCCGCTATTTACCCTCATCGGTAAACTCTCGAGCGGAAGCAAATAAATTTTTTCTCCAATGTTGGTTATTGAGGCTGTCTGAAAAGGCGGCCTCATTTTTTTGCACGCACGAGATACTTTTTGCGCCTCATTTGTCGCTTTACATATCAGGAGTTCTGAAAAAAAGCTATGAAAGTCGCAAAAAATGACAGATGTTCGGCAAAGCCGGTTTTTCGGTTCGTGATGACTGCGGTTGCATTCACTCTGATGCTGCTCGGCCAAACAGCCGCGATCGCGCAGACTAAAAATGTTAAGGCCGCGGCGAAATGCTCGGGTGCTTGGACCGGTTCGGTGACGTATATGCGTGAGCAGTCGAATTCGAACGAAAAGACCGTCGAACGCGTTTCTCAACGCGGACAGGATCATATCAGGTCAAATATGACCTATTCCTATACGGCAAAGGTCGCTGTCATTGAGAGTCCTGAGCAGAACGGAACGAGCGTCGGACGAGCATCGATATCGCATACTATGTCGGCGAACGAATCAGTCGAGGCGGTTGAAAAGAATTCGTGCGATCGCGGAAAATCCTGGCGTGAGATGCGCGGCAGTTCGACGTCAAAGACCGAAACATCGGCAAGCGAGGGCGGTGTAGAGGCAAATGTGAATGTCGGAATGAACACCGACGGAACGTACAGCGTCAGTGTCGGTGTGCCGAGCATAAAAGGCAAGGTCAGCGGCTCGACGACCTCGACATTCAGCGGGCAATGTACGCCAAAGGAAGGCAAGAGCCTCAGCACTCCGGCAACCGAGATCGGCATCGACGGACATTCGCTTACCTCCGACGGTACGACCCGCGTCAACCCCAATGATCCTAACAAGATCTCAGGAAGTTATTCGCTTTCGCTTCCGGGCAATGTGCGCGAGACCATTACGTGGAATCTACAGCGATGCGGTGCTCCGCTTCGCATAACTGATCTCAAATTTGAAGATATGAGGTTTCCAAAATGGAACGATTGGCACGAGATCACCGAGCAGGTCGGAACGATCGACGGAAATCTCGTCAAGATAAAGGCGACGGTGCTAAACGCATCAGGCGAGACAAAATATGCCGACGTTAAATTTAAGGAAACATACAAGGGCGACAAATGGGACGGTGCAAAACCTGACGCTCCGTTAAATGATGAAACGGTTTCGGTACGTGTCGATCCCGGCGAAGAAAAAGAGGTCGAGATCGTCTGGGATTCGAGCGGTTACGCATGGTTTGACGACGGACGCCCGCGACTCATTCAGCGTATCAAGGCTGAACTCGAAGAGAATGGCAAAAAGACCGATGAAATGACAAAAAATCTAAAGGTCGCTCCAAAACCGCTCATTCTGGTTCACGGACTTTGGAGCAATTGGAAGGCATGGGAAACGTGGCAGAACATACTCACAACATCTCACTCATACGACTGGAAGGCGTTTCCCGTCGGCGAACATCCGGACAAAGGCGTGATGAATACGGGCGGCGAATTTTTGTCTTCAGAACAGACCAATTCGATATTTGAGAATGCTCAGCAGGTCGGCAGGTACATCAAGTATGCTCAAGAGGACCGAAACGCATGGCACGTGGACATCGTTGCCCACTCAATGGGCGGCCTGATATCGAGACAATACATTCACGCATTTATGCCGCCGGTCGAGGACGGACGCCCGCAGGTTGCCCACCTCATTATGCTCGGCACGCCGAATATGGGCAGTCCATGTGCAGACGTGATGGATCTCGCATTCTCTGTAGGCGGCACGGTTCCCGAGGCGATCAGGCAGCTGCGGCCGTCGGTCGTTACCGAATTTAACCGCGTTGTCACCGCTCGCAAGGGCGTGAAATTTTCGGTTCTTGCGGGCAACCCGATGCCGGTAATGTGCAAGTCGGTCGTCTGGAATGACGGTGTCGTTCCTGTGCCGTCGGCAAAATGGATCATCCGCGACAATGCGGAATCAAGCAGCATTCATACCGATCTGACCGGCACCGCTGACTTTTCGAGTTTTGTGAAACCGAGGCTTGCCGTCGGGCCTAAAGGCGATCACAACCCTGCGGCTCCTGAAACAGGCGGAGCCTCAGCAGCGGCAGGCCCGATAAGAGCGGAGCGTGTTTACGGCATGAGCATGACACCTGATATGGGCGATCCGTCAGGGCCATATGACGATCCACTGTCGATCGGAAGGTCGCTTACGATCGCGGCCAATCAAACCACTGAGATCGACATTCCCGTTACGGCTCCGACAGCAGATATCGGTGTAACATTTATGGCGAACCCATCGGTAAAGGTTACGCTGATCGATGCCAACGGCACAGTTGCGGGGAAAGATCTCGGCGATATGCGGAGTTCGCTTGTATGGTTCAGGTCGATATATTTCAACAAGGCGGTTTCGCCGGGAATGTGGAAATTACGTCTGGAAAATAAGGCTGATCTCGACCAAAAGGCATATCTGACCGTGTGGTTCAATGCTCGTTAGGTTCGGTCGCCGCGTCTGACCGCAAGCGGTATCGGCTGCTGCGGCCTTGCACGGCCAAATATACGCCTGTTCAATCGATCGACCTGCAGCTCGGCTTCGTCAAGAAGATCGTCGGGCGGCAGGTCGCTCTCATTCTCATAGCAGGCATGGGCAATGCACGGCAGCGGCTTTGCAGTCGAATGAACTAGACAGCCGATACCCTTTTCAAAAAGCGGACAAGCGTATGTTGCGGCGGAAGTATCTAGCATTTCGTCAAGCTTATATGTGTCAATTGCATCATCGATGCGGGCAAAGACGCGCGCTCGTTTGTCCGGCGGCAGATCATTAAGAGCATTTCGGATCGCCTCGCCCTCGAGCGGCGAGATACGCACATTTACAAAATGTGCATCAAGACAGCACGCTCCCGGCGTCGTACACACCGCACACGACTCCGCACTGCGCTCATACGACGATACCGCCTCACGAAACTCATCACGCAATGTATCAAGCAAAATAAATACTGTCCTGATCGAAACCGCTCTCATATATCTGGTCACGCGATCCGGTAAGCCGGGCTGGCGTGCTACAATTTCTATACATATCTTATACGATCTTAGAGGATGATTATGCTAAAAGAAGGCGATAAGGCACCGGCATTTAAGGCCAAGGACCAGAACGGGGACACGGTTAAACTCAGCGATCTTAAGGGTAAGCGGGTAGTGTTGTACTTTTATCCGAAGGACGACACGCCGGGCTGTACAAAAGAAGCGTGCTCGTTTCGCGATGCGGACGATGTTTTTAAAGCAAAGGACATAATGGTTCTCGGTGTATCGATCGATGACGAAAGGTCGCATCAGAAATTTATCTCAAAATTTCAGCTTCCGTTCGATCTGTTGGCTGACACCGATAAGGCTATCGTCGAGGCATACGGCGTGTGGGGCGAAAAATCGATGTACGGCCGTAAATATATGGGAACACTCCGCAAGACGTTCCTCATCGACGAAAAGGGCAAGATCGTCAAAATATTTGACAAGGTCAAGGTCGCCGAGCACGCAGATGAGGTGCTAAAGGCTTTCGGTGAAAAATAAATGCATCGAGGCGGACTGTATCTGCTGATGTTCGCGGCAGTCTTGTTTGTCGCGGCGTGTGACGGCCCGACGTCTGTTGTTCCGGCGCCGGTCGGCTACGCAAGCGACCGAGATGTGCCCCGGATCTCGGCCGCTGATGCCAAAAAAGAGGTTGATGCCGGTAATGCGGTAATGGTCGATGTTCGCACACCGGACGTGTTTCGGCGCGAGCACATCGCCGGTGCGATCAATGTCACATTCGGGCAGCCGACTGAGCAGCTTGCACAGATCGCAATGACAAAAAAGCTGATCATATACTGCTCGTGCAATGCCGAACACGCAAGCGCCGCTTTTGCCTTTCAGCTTGGTAAAAAGGGCATCGACAACGCCTATGCCATGGTCGGCGGAACCTCCGCCTGGAAAAACGCAGGCTACCCAATGGAATAGATCCGAACAGTCTCCACAAGTACCAAATTAGATCTCTGGATTCTTTCATTATCCTACTGACCGCCCGCTTACGCAGACGATTCTGACAGCACGTCGCAGATGCGTTGGGCGGCTTTGCCGTCCCAGAAGGGCGGAATTCTTTTTTGGGTGGCGGGTGTGGGGTCGGTGAGGGCGTGATGTGCGGCGGAAAGGATCTTTTGCGGATCGGTGCCGACGAGGACATTAGTGCCGAGATCAATGGTTACCGGACGCTCGGTATTATTGCGGAGCGTAAGGCATGGTATGCCGAGGACAGTTGTCTCCTCCTGCAATCCTCCGGAATCGGTCAGGACAAGTTTGGCTCCGCTGTACAGACACATAAAGTCGAGATAACCGAGCGGCTCTATGAGGCTGATCTTAGAAGCGGCGATCTTGGATCCGAGGCCGAATTCGTCGATCCGTCCGCGAGTGCGCGGATGTACGGGAAAGACGATCGGCAGCTGCTCTGAGATCTCAGTCAGCGAATCGATAATGCCTGTAAAGACGGCTTTGTCGTCAACATTTGACGGACGGTGAAGAGTGACGACGGCGTAGTCCCTATTATCTACATCAAGACGGCTGCGAATGTCCGATTTTTTAGCCACCTTTAGATGGTCGAGCAATGAGTCGATCATTACATTGCCGACGAATCTTATCTTTTCGGCTGGAATGCCCTCGGCGGCAAGATTTAGATCTGCATCCTGTGAGGTCGTAAGCAGCAGATCCGATATCGAATCTGTGAGAATGCGATTGATCTCCTCTGGCATTGCACGGTCGCGTGAACGCAGACCGGCCTCGACATGTGCGACCTTGATCGCAAGTTTTGTAGCGACGAGAGCACATGCGATCGTCGAGTTGACATCGCCGACGACAAGTACCCAATCGGGCTTTTCGCTGATCACGACCGGTTCGAATTCGGTCATTATCTTCGCCGTCTGTACGGCGTGCGACCCTGAACCGACGCCTAGATAAATGTCCGGTTCGGGCATGCCGAGATCGTTAAAGAAAGCATCTGACATTGCCGCATCGTAGTGCTGGCCTGTGTGGACGATCTTTACATCAAATTCATCATGCCGCCGCCGCATCTCCGCAAAGATAGGGGCGACCTTCATAAAATTTGGCCGAGCACCGGCGATGAGTAGAATTTTGAGCATCTGAGATCGTTATTTGTATAGGCTGATACTGGTCCGGCTACAAAAAAATGCGTTATAACCTTACGATCCTGGCTTTACAACTATCGCGGATGTCATTAGATAGTGCATTACGCGTATCGACGACAAGTGATGCCAGTTCGCAAACGCGGCTGTAATCGACTGACGAGTGTTCGGTACAGATAATGACGCAATCCGATGACGAGATGAGGTCGTCGGTCAGGTCATTGTTGTACAGAGGTTCGCCGTCGCCGATGGTGTAGGCATGGTCAAATGTGACCTCCGGGACATGCGGGTCGTGATAAACGACGTTCGCACCGTCCGCACGAAGCAGATCGATGATGGACAATGCGGGCGATTCGCGCATATCGTCGATGTCTTTTTTATAGGCAACACCGAGTATCAGTATCTTGGAACCGTTAACTGCCTTTTTGTCGGCGTTAAGGGCTTCGGCCGCGAGTTCGACGACGTAGTTCGGCATTGTCGAGTTGATCTGTTCGGCAAGCGAGATGAATTGCGAGTCAAAACCGTGCTGACGGGCTTTCCAGGAAAGGTAATGCGGATCGAGCGGAATGCAGTGTCCGCCGATGCCCGGGCCGGGAAAGAACGGCATAAAACCGAAAGGCTTGGTTGCCGCCGCACGGACGACCTCCCAAGTGTCGATGCCGAGGGCATTACAGAGCTTTGCCATTTCATTTGCCATACCTATGTTGATCGCACGAAATGTGTTCTCCCACAATTTGGCAGCCTCGGCGACACGGGCCGACGAGACCGGATGTACATTTTCTACGATCTGTCCGTACAGCATCGCAGCCGTATCGGTCGAATCCCGGCCGATGCCGCCGACGACCTTTGGTATGTTGTGCGTTTGGAATTGCGGATTGCCCGGATCGACTCGCTCAGGTGAGAATGCAAGCAAAAAGTCCTCGTCGATCTTAGCTCCGTTCTCCTCGAACATCGGCTGCAGTACCTCATCGGTCGTGCCCGGATAGGTCGTCGATTCGAGAATGATGAGCTGGCCGCGGCGGAGCGACTGCCGGATCTTGCCGCCGGCGGTCAGGATATAGGACATATCAGGGTCCTTGGTCTTACGCAGCGGAGTCGGGACACAGATGATAATTACGTCACACTCGCCCAACCGCGAAAAATCGGTCGTTGCTGACAATGTCCTATTGGCGATGCATTTGGCGACATTGCTGCTCGGCACATCGACAATGTACGAGATGCCGGCGTTGATCTCATCGATCTTTTTAGCGTCAACCTCAAAACCGATAGTATTAAATCCCTTAAGGGCAAATTCGACGATCAGCGGCAGGCCGACATAGCCGAGTCCGATGACACCGATGCGCGCACTTTTTTCTTGAATAAGGCGTTGTATATCGTCTTTTATCATTTAAGTTAATGTGAGTTTCACGGGGCAGAAATAAGATCCGGTAAATATAACGGAAATGACCTATTTAAAATAATTTCCTGAACAATAAGCTAAGACACGTCAGATGGTAAGTCAAGATTTGCCCGGTGTGTGGTAATATTACTTTTAACACGCCACCTCACGCGTGTCTTTGCCTATTAAAAGATCAATAGCCTCCCGATTCCGCTCAATATGCAAAATGAGATCAGTTCGGCTAATCCGGTAGTGACATCTATCATTACGGGCGCCGCTCCGCGTCCGGCACTGGTGGCTGCCTCTAAAGGCATTTTGCCTCTGCCGCAAAATGACCTGATCGAGATATTGGTCGCGTTTGCACGCGGCAACGATGCCGAGTTGGGCGAAAACGCACGTACGGCACTGCGTGATCAGGATACGGCGTCGGTCAGAACGCTGCTTAGCTCAGCCGATGCGGCTCCGTCGGTTTTAGGCTATTTTGCTGAAAATGCCGATATGCCGCAATTGCTCCACGAGGCGGTGCTGGCAAATAACGCAACACCGGCAGACTCGATAGTAAGGCTTGCGAGATCTACCCGAAACGGGCCGCTGCTCGAGGTCATTTCATTTAATCAGCAATTGCTGATCCGTCACCCGGCGATCATTGACGCGATCATCGCTAATCCGCAGCGGACGGCTGAAGCCGAGCGACGTGCAAGCGAGATCAAGCGTGAATTCTTTGAAAAAGAACGCGGCGCCGCCCAGATCGCCAACGAACTGCGTGCGCAGGGAAAGGAAGCTGCTGCGGAGTTTGTTGAAAAGGCAGAATTTGCTGAATCTATCGACGAAACATCTGGATTATCTGCCGAGGATGCGTTGGTGATCGCACAGCATATAGAGGTGCTCGACCGCGAGACCGACGACTCATGGCTCGGGCTCGAATTTATCGAAGAGATCTATGAGGAGACCGAAGAGCAGAGACGTGCGATATTTGAAAAGATCGTCGGTGACCTAAGCTCTGATGGCGAAGATGCGACCGAGCGTATATCGCTGCTCAACCGAATAATCAAAATGGGCGTTAAAGACCGCGTCAAACTCGGTCAAAAAGGCGACCGCGAGGCGCGCAACATCCTAATTCGCGATCCTAATAAACTTGTCTCGTCAGCCGTTGTAAATAACCCAAAGATCACCGAGCAAGAGGTCGAGCGTATCGCATCGATGCGCTCTGTGTCGGAAGATATCCTTAGACAGCTTGCGATGAACCGTCAATGGGCACGCGTTTACAACATTCAGGTAAATCTTGCCAGGAATCCGCGAACGCCGATCGCAAACTCGATGTCCATCATGAACCGACTCCAATTGCGTGAGCTAATGGGTTTGTCAAAAGACCGCAATGTCCCCGAGGCTGTACGAAAGCACGCCAACCGTCTTATCAACGCCCGACAAGGCAAAAAAGGCTAAAAGAAGGCTTCGGAACATGATATCTGCCGCTTTGCGTACCGTCAGTATCGGCTGCCGTGTGCTAGAATCTCTGTTTTGCTTAGATAGAGATGGAGTCATCCCTCACAAAATTTAAGACCGCATTGGCGATGATAAAGTTCGAGCACACGCTGTTCGCACTTCCGTTTGCATTTCTGGGCGCGATATTGGCTGCCGAGGGCTTGCCAACGCTGCGTCAGATCATTTGGATAACCGTTGCGATGGTGGGTGCAAGGTCGGCAGCAATGACGTTCAACAGGATCGTCGATCGGCGGATCGATGCCGAAAATCCGCGAACGGCGATGCGCGAGCTGCCGAGCGGCAAATTAAGCGTCGGGTTTGCGTGGGCATTCCTGTATATATCGATCGCGGTCTTTTTACTTGCATCATATTCGCTTAATTGGCTGACCTTTGCCTTGTCGCCTGTCGCGCTTATTTTTGTGCTTGGCTACAGCTATGCAAAGCGTTTCACGGTCTTTGCACACGTTGTACTCGGCATCGCTCTGGCAATATCGCCTTCGGCCGCATGGATCGCGGTTCGCGGTTCCCTGATGCATGAGGTGCCGATCCTGCTATCGGTCTTTGTAATGGTTTGGACGGCAGGGTTTGATGTTCTCTACGCGTGTCAGGACCTCGATTTTGACCGAAAGGCCGGCCTCTACTCGATACCGGCACGATTTGGCATCAAAAATGCACTCTGGATCGCACGTCTGTTTCATGCGCAGGCTTTCATTGTGCTCATTTTTCTCTATCTTGTTACAGGAATGGCATGGCTCTCGTTTGCGGGCGTCTGCCTCGTTGCATTACTACTTATTTACCAACACACACTGATCAAACCCAACGATCTGTCTCGAATGAATGCAGCATTCTTTACAACGAATGCCTTCGTCAGCGTGATACTGCTGGCAACATTTGGCGGAGCCGTATTTTTCAATGGCTAACGAGTTTGTTTTTAGTGAATTCACTGATTTTTGAAAGATTTGCAAATATCATACTTCGACATAGTTAAAAATAAGTGATCGCTCCTGCCGAGGTTAGTTCTATATGATTTCATCTAAGGGGGCGATGATGCCTATCAGGTCCATAATTACGTTCATTGCTCTGGGATTTGTCGGCATTTTTGCGAATGGTTCGATAGCACAGAGCGGATTAGATACCGCATTTAATAATGGCGGAAAGGTCACAACATCATTCGGTACATCTGCTTCGTGGATAAATGACTCGGTGCTGCAGCCTGACGGCAAGATAGTTGCTGCCGGAGGATACGGAAACAGAAATACGGCATCAGGCATCTTAAACAAGATCGCACTTGCAAGATATAACGCTGACGGCACTTTAGATACATCGTTTGGTGATAATGGAAAGGTACTGACTAATGCGGTAACCAACCGGAGCAGCGAGGCAATGTCGATCGCACTCAGGCCTGACGGCAAAATGGTTGTCGTCGCCTCGGTCTCGGGAAACGCCAAAGCAAATCTCGCTGCACTCCTTATATATAATTCGGACGGTTCGCCGGATACGGCCTTTGACGGCGACGGCATACTGACAACGTCATTGCCGGGATCGCCTGTGCCTTATGACATTGTTATACAGTCCGATCTGAAGATGATCGTAGTCTGTCAAGCATGGATACCAGGTTCCGGGTCGGTGCTGATGACCGCACGATTCTTTCAGACGGGAACACTTGACACAGGTTTAGGGGGGGACTGGCTATATAACTTATGTCATTGGCGCCGGAGCCGCCAGTACAGAGCCGGCCCGTATCGCTCTCAGGCCCAACGGCAAGATCGCGGTAACGGGCATCGAAGCTCAAAAAGCGGTAATACAATATAACCCTGATGGCACGACGGACACTTTGTTTGGAAGCAACGGTATTGTCTCCGGTGTGAGCGGTTATGGGATCGCTTTACAGTCGGACGGCAAAATGCTTGTCGTGAACCGAAATGTCGAATTTCCCGGAAATACCAGCCAGACAATTACCAGACTCACCGAAAATGGAGCACTCGATACGTCATTTGGCACTAACGGATCGACGACCGTTACATTTGTGAACCAGGACGGCTCTCTGGCAGTTCCTTTTGACATAGCCTTGCAGGCTGACGACAAGATACTGTTGGGAGGTGCGATCCGCACATTGTCATCAACGACCGGATATGATCTTGCGATCGCAAGGCTCACGGCCAACGGCATTCCGGATAACGGTTTTGGTTTTAACGGACGGATCACAACGGATGTCGCCGGTAATGATTACGGACACAGCGTTCTCCTACAGCCGGATGGGAAGATCATTTTAGCAGGCGAAAGCGATGCCTGGTTTACGGCCGTTCGATATCTTTCCGTTGCTCTGGCTCATGCCTGTCGGCCGGCGGTCGATTTTAACGGCGATGGCAAAAGTGATATTGCCTATTATACCAATGGAGGTAATTGGCGATATACGCTCAGCGGCGGCGGCCTTCAATGGGGACTGAATACTGATGTTCTCGTGCCTTTCGATTTTGATGGTGATTGTCGCTCTGATTTTGCAGTATTTCGGGACGGAACGTGGTACATATAACCTTCGCTCTCACCATATCCGATATATGCAAATTTCGGAATGGCAGGCGATATACCCGTGCCGGGATATTATGACAGTGACGGTGCATTGGATCTTGCCATCTACCGCAACGGTATTTGGTGGATCGCTGAGACCACTGACGGAGTGAAAGCTTATTCCTTCGGATTGCCAACGGATAAACCGGTTCCGGCCGATTATGACGGCGACGGAAAAACAGATATTGCGGTATATCGTGACGGTATGTGGTGGATAGACCGAACGAGGGACGGCATTGTCGGCATTAAATTCGGCATTGCAGGCGATAAGCCTGTGCCTGCTGATTACGACGGCGACGGCAAGACGGATATGGCGGTCTATCGTGACGGCGTCTGGTGGCTTTGCCAATCAACAAATGGAGTTGTGGGCATTCAATTCGGACTGCCGACAGATATTCCGGTTCCGGCCGATTACGACGGCGACGGCAAGACAGATCTGGCGGTTTATCGAGAAGGAATATGGTATCTGTTTCTCTCTACGACAGGCTTTGAGGCAAGATCATTCGGAAGTGCAAATGACAGGCCGGTACAGGCATCTCTCAATCATTGATAGATCAGCTTGTAGGCCAGATATCAGGCCGCAGCGGCTGTCATAAGGTTTTAGCGGCCTGTAGTGTTGTTCCTAGTTTTTTATTAAGTTTTTCGATAAAGTGTGCCGATAGCAGCGGCGACTCTTTTTCGATATTCTGATGGACGAAAAAGTTAAGTTCCTTTAGCCCTTGTTCTTTCCAATCAGCAATGCGTTCGACCCATTCGTCGAGGCGGCCACGGTCAGACTCGTGATTTGCTCCGACCCATCGAATAAATGCGGTCGGCGTGGTCAGCCGCATATGCATCAGATCGCGGCGCCCGGCGGTATCGACGAGGACATTGGTTATCTTATTCTTTTCAAATAGCCTATAGAGCCGATGGGCAATTTCGCCGTCATTGAACCAACTCGTGTGGCGACACTCGATGGCGAGCGGCATTTTGTATTGTTTCCAATTCTCTACGAACGCCTCGATACGATCTATATCCTTGGGAGCAAAATTATTATGAAGCTGGAGAAAAGGCATGCCGAGTTTTTCTCTCAGATGCGACATATGTGCAACGTTGTTATCGACGATCTCGTCAACATCCTTTAACCGGCGAAAATGCGAAATGGATTGCTCTAATTTAGGGAAGAATTTGAAATTTTCGGGTACGGTCTCATACCATTTTTCGTATGTCGAGATCGGAAACAGCCGATAAAATGTCGCATTCAGCTCGATACAGTTGAACTGTGTCGAGTAGTACGCCAACTCGTCCTTAACGCCCTTTGGATAAAAACCTTTCAGATCGGTCTTATTCCACTTAGCGCAGCCGACATAGATAGTTAGATCCTTCGCTTTAGATCGCGCCAGCACCTTAGCCGTATCCGCATGATCCGCCGGTATCGAAAGATCGACATCTTCAGGGTTCGCAACCTGACCGAATTTCATATTAGACCTTTTTCTATTTCAATAACCAGACGTTTTAGCTCGATATCCGGGATGGTAGTTTTTTTAGCTTTATCATATACCGAGAGCAAATAAACTGTTTTTTTCGATCGTCATGGTGTATGTTATCACGCTGGCACCCCTGCTTTTTCCAACGCCTTTACTCTTGATGCTGAGCCTGATCTTTCGTATGTTCCTGCCAATGATGTGCCGATCTGCGAATTGATCTTCAGGCCATCTACCAACTCACGCAGGCCATGTGAGAATGACGGATATTTCTTGGCAAGCGGTTTGGCATCTCGTTCAAATTGGGGATGGACAATGATCTTATTTGCCATTTTCAAGTTCGGCAAGAAATTCATCAGCCATTTTGCGTATTTTTCTTGACCGCGGACTGCGCTTTACATCTTCTTCAAGAGAGATCACCGAAGAACGTATATCCAGTAGGATCTTGGCCTCTTTTACTTTATTTCTAAGACGCGTCAGTTCTCTCTGAGTTTTTCCCAATCTTTTATCGGCACTAAAACTGCGTCTTTTTCCCTTATTATCTGTATGTTAGACATAACTTATCTTATCAAGTTTAGAAGTTAGCGGGCTAAGAATATCATTTTGGATCTTTTGGCAAAGTCCTTTACTAGTGCTTTTAAGATCATAGAAATTATATGCCATAAATATTTTAATATTTTGATGGCTTACTTTAAAGGTATAAGCTTTGCGACGCCATGTTTGCGGCTGATGAATTTGAGAAGATCCAAAACCATGGGCGAACGCAAAATGGTAGAGCGTTAATGCTTGGTGTGATCCTTTTAAGCAAACTCACGGCAACCATATTATTTCAGAAATGTTTATTTGTCCCTGTTCATCTTCTTCCGGGTTCATACGCGCAGTGAGCCGCGGAAGCCTCTGGCGGCGTAGTATGATTCGGCGCCGTTGTGGTAGGTAAAGATGCGGTTAAAGCGACGGTCGCCGAATATGGCCCCGCCGAGGATGCGAACCTCTGCGGGTGTGGCGAGCCAGCTTGATGTTTTGTTGTCAAAGCTGCCGAGTGATTGGAGTTTGCGATATTGATCTTCGTCGAGAATGTCGATGCCGATCTCGACGGCCAACTCGGCGGCGCTCGACGCGGGTTTATGCTCCTTTCTCGATTCCCAGGCATCACGGTCGTAGCAAAGGCTGCGGCGGCCCTTCGGACTTTCCTCAGAGCAATCAAAAAAGACGTATTCGCCGCTCTTTTTATCGAATCCGACAACATCAGGTTCGCCGCCGGTACGTTCCATCTCGCTGAGCGACCACATCTTGGCGGGGACAGCTCTGATCTTTTCCTCGACCTTTGCCCAAACGATGCCCTTGTGGCGATCGGAGTGTTTTTCAAATCGGTCCTTTAAAATGCCAAGCAGTTCGATCTGCTGTTCGGGTAGAAGTTTGTTTTTCATTTTTCAATTTATTGAACCGGCAGATCCTCAAATATCGTCGGGTCATTAAGTATCGATGCCTCATAGAGTTTTGTCATGAATTCACTCGGTATGGTGAGGCCTTCCTGTTCGGCACGGACGAGAAAGTCTCTTATCGATGTACGGCCAAACGTACGTCCGCACTGGTCTTTGCGATCTTCTTCGTAGGAGTAAACTTCGCCCTCGTGCAGCAGAAAACCCTGTTCGCCCCACTGATCGACAGGACCATTAGTAAAATGAGGGCAATGCAAATAAAAGATATCCTCGTAGTTTTCCATATCCTCGCCATTATACCGCGCTAATGTATTAAGAGTTTAGAGCGCCCGAGATGAGATGATGACCGGGTAATAATATTGATGCCATTATTGCCAGCCTATCATTATTTGGGTTATGCAGGTACAAGATCTGACGTCTTGTGCAATGTACGGAGTTAGCTGATAAACTTTCGTCCAAACTCGCAGACAAATTGCGACGATCCAAATCTTATGCATACGCAAATAGATCTGAGACAGGCGGATGCAAATGACCGCGAATTCCTTTTCAGCGTCTTTGCTGCGGACAAACGGCTACAATTGGCTGCGATCGGTTGGGATGCGGCCGCACAGGATGCGTTTTTGAGTATGCAGTTCGAGATGCGCGAGCGGGCATATCGGTCGCAATATCCTAATGCCGCACTTTATGTGGTCGAATACTCGTCTGAAAAGGCAGGTACGATCTGGCTCGATACGACAGGATCGACGACACACATTCTCGATATTGCCGTAGCTTACGAGTATCGCCGTAAAGGCATCGCTGCGACTGTGCTGCGAGATCTCCAGGATAAAGCGGCGATGGCGGGACATTCGATCGACCTCACTGTTGATAACGAAAATGCAGCCGCACAGGCTTTGTATTTGTCACTAGGTTTTATCAAGACCGGGGCCGATCAGCTGCAAAAAAGTATGTGTTGGGCCGGAGAGAATAGCAGATGACCATTGATATTAACGACCATATCAGTTTGCGTTCTGTGACAGGCGATGATCTTGACGTTCTGCTTGAGGCATACGCGGCATCGCGGGAGTTCGAATTATCTCAGGTGCCGTGGACTGACGATATCAAGCGAGCATTTGTCCGGCATCAATATCAGGCACAGATCGACCATTATGCGGCACATTTTCCGGCTGCGGAGCATCAATTGATAGTTTTTGAAGGCGAAGCTGCGGGGCGGCTATATATCGATCGCCGAACTGACGAAATAGCGGTGATGGATCTGAATATCTTGCCCCTAAAACGCCGTAAAGGTATCGCGACCGCGATCCTGCGGGGTCTGATGAGCGAAGCGGCCGCCTCGGGGCGTATCATAGGCGTTTATTTAGAGGTGTTCAATCCTGCTCAAAAGCTGTTTGCCGATCTCGGGTTTACGGTTACAAAAGACGACGGAATGTCGCGTCGATTTGAATGGAACGGAGCGGCCGATCATGGCTGAAAAAATAATTGTCCGCAACTGAAGATTTTTGTATCTATCAAGAACTAAGTTCTGATATCATCTGATTTGTTCTAATTTCTCAAGGGATAATTTAGAGGGTCTGAACGGGTTCCCACGCCCTATGCTTTTTGTATGAAGAGCCTCACGCTGGCTGATTTTGTGGGACATATCAACGACACCTTTGATGTACAAGGTGACGTCGATGAAGCTGTCTCCATACGACTTATCGCCGCAAATTCGATCATCTCCAATGATCTTCAGGAAAATTTTGATGTGGTCTTTAAAGGGCCGCTCGGATCATTTCTGCCTCAATCAGTTTATACATTTGAGATCCCTGTACAGGGAAAGCACGAGATCTTTTTAGTCCCGATCGGGCAGGAACCGGACGGATTTATCTATCAGGCTGTATTTAATTACTTACACCCCAAACAGGCGGAGGCCGCAGCATAATGAATATCACTCGACGTAAATTCGTCATATTAGCTCCGCTTGCGGCCGGTGTCGCACTTACGGCGGACAGCCTAACATCAGGCCAGACACGGATGCCTAAGGGCGATCCGTCTAGCCCGCTTGTGCGTAATTCTTACACCGCATTTAATACATATCTCGGGACAGACTTTACTTTTGCAGGAACAGGGAAATTCGACCTTCCGCTGACGCTGACTGATGTCAGAGACACCAAGCCGGCACCCGACGGGATGAGGTCTGCGGTCGCCGAGTGTTTCGAAATGACATTTACCGGTCCGATCGCTCCCCAGATCAAGCAGGGAACATATCATGTTAAGCATTTTGCGCTAGGCGAATTTGATCTGTTCATAACGGAAGGTGCTCAGACACGTCAGGGTAAGGAATATATTGCGGTCGTTAACCACTTGGCATAATTGACACTATTTAATATGGCAACACCATTTTTATCCGAGATCAGGTTGTTTTCGTTTAATTTTGCACCTAGAGGCTGGGCGCTTTGCAATGGACAGATACTTCCTATAAATCAAAACCAGGCACTATTCTCACTATTAGGCACGACCTATGGCGGGAATGGCCAAACTACGTTCGCACTGCCGGATCTTAGAGGGCGGGTACCGATCCATTTTTTGGGGGATTATCCACTCGGAGCTGTGGGAGGTGAGATCGCACATTCTTTGACCTTAAGTGAAATGCCTTCTCACAACCACTTTGTACAGGGGGCATCGGTAAATGGCGACACCGTTCTGCCTAGCGGAGCAAAGATCGGAGCGGCGGCCGGTTTATACGGCCCTGCAACAGGGCTGACCAACTTGGCATCGGCTGCGATATCAAATTACGGCAGCAGCCAACCGCACATTAATCAGCAGCCGTACTCAGTGATCAGCTTTTGTATCGCATTGCAAGGCGTATTTCCAAGTCAGACCTAAAGGATAACGAAAAAATGTCATCTCCATATATCGGTGAAATTAGAATGTTCGGGGGGAGTTTTGCCCCTGCGGGATGGGCTTTTTGCAGCGGACAGTTGTTAGCTATATCCGAGAACGACACTCTGTTCCAATTGATCGGGACAACCTATGGAGGTGACGGGCAGAGCACATTTGCACTGCCTGACCTTAGGGGGTGTTTACCGGTACACCAAGGAACGCAAGGCGGCATACCATATATCATTGGTGAGAAAGGTGGGACTGAAACAGTTACTCTAACATCCGCTCAAACTCCATCGCATACTCATGCATTCATCGCATCGACAAATCAGGGCACGCTTGATACGCCTTCCGGGAATGTACTTGCTGCGAGTAATGTTGTCTCGATGTACACCGGTTCGGCGGCCAATTCTACTCTAGACCCTGCGTCTATGCTGCCCGCCGGCGGCAGTCAGCCGCATGATAATATGCAGCCGTATCTTTGTGTGAGTTTTATCATTTCACTTTTCGGGATCTTTCCAACTCAATAGTTTAATATGGCCGATCAATTTGTTGCCGAGATCAGACTTTTGCCGTTCAACTTCGCTCCGCGAGGCTGGGCTTTTTGTAACGGACAGTTGCTGCCGATCTCGCAAAATACCGCACTTTTTTCTTTACTTGGGACTTTTTATGGCGGAAACGGGAAATCGAATTTTGCGCTTCCGAATATGGTCAATTGTGCTCCGATGATGTGGGGACAAGGGGCGGGACTGACGGATCGGTTCCTGGGTGAGAGCAGCGGATCATCTTCGGTTACGCTGCTGCAGACCGAGATGCCTAACCATACCCATTCTATCAATGCCAAGAATACGCCGCCGCCTGCAAACGCGGGAACTCCGGATCCGAGTGTCGTATTGGCCAGATCGAGCGGCGGTACAGCATATACGGCAGCGAGCGGAGTCACGATGATGCACCCGAATGCAACCGGTGTCAGCGGAAGTTCGTTTCCGCACAATAATATGATGCCCTATCTTACATTGAATTTTTGTATCGCCCTTCAAGGCATATATCCGCCAAGAGGCTGATAATTTGCATCTGCTGAGAGCAGTATGCCAAGTAGAATTTAGATAACCCATGCGGCCGGCCAAAGGCTTTGCCGATCAGGAGAATGTAATGTTTCAGACGTTTTTCACCAAGCGTACGCTTACGCTTGTCGTCCTCTCACTCCTAGTTGCGGCTGTTGTTCTTAGCTGCAGTGATTCGGTCTCAAATGCAAAAAACAGTTCTGCTTTGGCGGTCGGTATAAACGCTGTGGACACCGTTACCGATGTTGCAGGAACGGTTGACGGCAATGCCGATCCGGGCGACACGCTTGAATATACGGTAACTGTTACCAATACAGGATTGACCGATGCAGCGAACACGCAATTCAATTCGACTCTATCAAGCCTGACGACACTCGTCGGCGGATCGATCAAAGTTACTCCGATCGCTGTTTCTGACACATACTCTGTACTTGGCAATGTCAGTATCGCACCGCTCGCCGCCAACGGCCTTTTAGCAAATGATTTAAGCCCGCTTACCGGTTCAAACAGCGGCCTGACGGTCTCTGGGCCTGCGACGACGACCGCCGGCGGCAATATGACGCTCAGCTCCAACGGCGCTTTTACCTATAATCCGCCTGCCGGTTTTGAGGGTGCGGACACATACACCTACACGGTCACTGACACTAACGGGACATCTTCGACAGGCATTGCGACATTTAACGTGAGCGGGATGATCTGGTTCGTTAACAACGGAGCCGCTGCTTGTACTTCGCTCGCCGCTGGCTGCGGACGTCTGAGCTCGCCATTTTCGACACTTGCCGCATTACAGGTACTGAATAATGGTACTGGGAATAACCCTGCGTCAGGCGACAACATCTTTATTTATGAGAACTCGACCACATATTTAGGCGGCATCACGCTGCTTACCGCACAAAAACTTATCGGACAGGACTCTACATCCAGCCTCAATGTGATCACGGGACTTACGCCGCCGGCCTATAGTGCAACGCTTCCGGTGATGAATATCGGCGGCTCGGCAGTAACGATCGCAAACGCAACCGGTAGTGTTGTAAATCTGGCAAATAACGCGATCATTCGCGGCCTGACGGTCAATTGCGGCGGCGGCAGTGTGACCGGTATGACCGGAAGTGCATTAGCAACTGCAGTGGTCGGCAGCGATGTCGCCATTAATAATTGCGGCCAGTCAGCATTTACTCTGTCAGGAGCCGCAACGGGCAACATCGATGTCGGAGCGACTATCAGCGGAAATAGCGGAACTGCGGTTGTCATCAGTAACCGCACCGGCGGAATAATTAATTTCACAGGTTCGATCTCAAGTACTGGACAAGGTATCAGTCTGACGTCAAACACGAATGGCACCATTAATTTTACGGGTGGTGTGTCGCTTTCAACGGCTGCCAATCCGGCCTTTGTCGCGACCGGCGGAGGTACGGTCAATATAACCGGATCCTCAAATACACTGACGACAACGACCGCGACCGCCCTCAACTTTAATGCAACGAATATCGGTTCGAGCGGCCTGACATTTCTTAGCATCAATTCGTCGGGGACATCAAATAATACGGGTATTGTACTTGATAATACCGGCACTGCCGCCGGTAACGGCGGGTTGAAGGTCACAGGAGCAAGCACCGCAGGTTCGGGTGGTACGATCGCGAATAAGACCGGCGGAAATACTACGAGCTACAATACAAGTGATGGCCGCATCACTGTCAACTCGGGCGTGCCTATCGGCATTGGGATCTTTTTGCGAAGCACTAAAAATCCGAGTTTTTCGCGAATGCAGATGAATGCATTTTCCAATTACGCCATCTATGGCGAATCGGTCAACGGATTTACACTTGCGAACAGCATTATTAACGGAACTGCGGGTGATACTGTTAATGTCGCGACATCATCTCCGCCCGAGGGCAGTATCTTCTTTACTGACATTATCGGGACCGCATCGATCACCGGCAGTACCGTGTCAAATACGGTGCCGACTAACAACTCGCGCATCATTGATACGATCCATGTGATGAATAACGGCGGAGCCTTGACCCTTTTTAACATCGACGGTTCGACCATCTCTAACATCGCTCAAGCCGGCGGACCGGGCGGCAAGGACGCGATCTTTTTCGGTACGCCGTCAGGCCTCGGCAGCGGTTCGATGAATCTGACGATCAACAACTCGAATGTAACCGCTGCTTATCAGTTTCTGACGCAGGTCAATATTCAGGGTGCGGCAACTTCGACGGTAAATATCACCGGCAGCCACTTTACCGATACCAATGAGAACATTGCGAACGGCATCGTTTCTGCGGGCGGCGGCGTAAATCTTACCGGTGGCGGCTCAGCCGCTAATTACGTCAAATATCTTGTTTCGGGAAACACATTTCAGCACAATAGCGGAGCAAATCCGGGAGCAACGAATGCCGGGGCATTGCTCATTACAGGCATTGCATCCGGCAGCGGTACATTTGACGGCAGGATCGTTAATAACACTTTTGGCGTGACAGGTGTTGCTCGCTCAGGTGCCGGCCCGGGAGCTGATGCTCTCAGGATATTTGCGAGCGGCAATAATGGCTCGTCAGGAGCAAGCAGTGTGCTTGTTGCCGGTAATACCATCAAGAACTATGGCGAGGTGGGAATACAATTTAATGCTCGTCAGGGCAACGCCGGACTCAATGCCACAGTATTAGGCAATACTATTAACGAGCCAGGAACGGCCGCGGCCGGTGCATTTGGCGCTATTTGGGTCAATGCGGGTGCATTGGGGAGTGATACCAATGCTGTAAATATCGCCATCGGCGGTACTAACTCAGTTGATAAGAATACAATGGCGAACAGCGATCCGAGCGGTGCAACGGATGTCTTCTTAGATAAGGCGTCATGCTCAGGATGTGCTTCAACGATCAATCTGTACCGAAATGGTTCAACGGCCACAGGTTCGGGTGAAACACTGGTCAGAAATGTACTTACGGAGGACAATGTCGGGACACTTAACCTTAGTAACGGATTTACAGGCGGTACGATAAATGTTCTGAACGGATTGCCGCCGCAGCCAAGTGTAATGCCCATCGATCAGGGCGACAGCAGCGATAACAAAGCATCTCTAGGCATAACAGGCCTGGGAACGACCGGCGACATACTTGCAGTATTAGTTGATATGTTTGTCACCGATCACGGTAAGATCGGTCCGGCGGCCGCGATATCATCCAATGAGCCGATGATCGCATTTGGCGAAGCGATCCCGACGACGGCCACCAACATTAACGACCGCGGCATGATCGCCTCAGCAAGCGAGATATCGACAAGGATATTTGACGGAATGTTCCCGACAGTTTCGGCACAGTCGAGACAAGATGCATCGGCAAATGACGGTTCAAAGAGGTCGCCGGCATCACCTGAGTCGGGCGAAACGGTCACGATCGCCGGAAGCGGTGCCGGATTTACATTGCCGGCGGGTAGTTCGACCACGATCAAATACCGGGCAACGGTCAATAACGGACCTTACGCGTCGGGTATAGATTCGATCACGAATTCGGCGACATTAAGCGGAACTAACTTTACGCCTGTGACATCGAATACGGCAACGATAGCTCTTGACGCGGCACCCGACCTGTCGGTGACGACAAGCAATGGTTTGACAGATGTGCAGGTCGGACAACTCGTCACTTACACGCTAAACTACGGCAACGCAACCGGCAACAATCTGCAGGATGCGGCGGGTGTTGTTTTAACAGAGACCGTGCCGATCAACTCGACATTCTCAGCAGCAGGCAGTTCGGCAGGATGGAGTTGTGCAGACGGATCCGCCGGTGGAACTGTTTGTACAAAGACCATCGGTAATCTGGCTGCGGGAACCGGCGGTACGGCAACATTTGCGACTCAGGTGATCACCGCGATGCCTCGTACCGAAATTACATTTGCTGATACGGCCTCGCTGGCTGAAAGTCCGGCGAACTTTAACGGCACCGATCTAACTCCGGCTAATAACAGTAGTACAAAGCAGGATCCGGTTCGCGGCATTTGGCTGGGCGGAACCTCGGTCGCATATGAAGTTGCGACGAATTGGAGCAACAATCTCTTGCCGGTTACCCCGCAGAGTGTCTCGATCGCGTCCGGTGCGGGATCGGCTCCGACGGTTTCGACCGGTGATATAACGGTCAATACGATCTTTTTAGGCAAAGCACTGACGATCAACTCAGGCCGTATGGTAACCGCGAATGCTTCGGTTGCATTGACCAACCAGATCGTCACCGGTGCAGGAACGCTCGAGATCGCGCAGGGTGGAACGATAACCCGGACAACAGGCCAGGTCAACTCTGCCTTAAAGATGAATTTCCTTAACGGCAGTCTCGCACCCGAAGCACCGGCGGCTAATGTCACATTCCCGATCGGTACAGCAGGGGCATATTCGCCGGTCACGCTTAATGTAACAGCCGGTACCGGCAGCCTCACGGCAAAGGCCAATACTGGACTGCCGACGTCCGTTCCTGTGATGAACGCGGCCAAGTCGCTCAATCGTTACTGGACTCTGTCCGGAACGGGCATCACGGCGGATGTTCAGTTCAACTATTTGGCGTCGGACGTTCCGGTGACAGCGACCGAGGCCAATCTATACCTTGTCCGTGTGGTCGGCGGTGGAGTGCCGTTTGGCATTAGGCCGAACGGAACATCGCTGATACTTGATACGGCCGCCCACTCTATCAGGATAAACGGCATTCAGGCATTTAATGCAGACTGGACAGCGGCTGAACCGCTTGCTCCGGTTGCGGCAAATGTCGGAATTACCGGCCGTGTACTTGATATGAGAGGCCGCGGATTGAGCGGAGCACTTATTACTGTGACCGACGCTAACGGGAATGTTCAATATTCGAGAACAAATCCGTTCGGCTATTATCATGTGCTTAATCAGTCGGCCGGTTCGACGGTGATCATTGCTCCGACAAGCAAGCAGTTCACATATCAGCCGCGAACTATTACTGTCGAAGATAATGTCACGGACCTCGACTTTACCCCCGATTCTCCTCAACCTGCTCCGGCTGATCGATCAGACCAGCAGTAGCTGACATTCCTACAGAATGAACGGTCTGAAACATTTTCATAAAAGAAATGTTTCAGACCGTTCGTTGTTGGTAAACCAAAATTGGCTGCGAGACAATAGAATCCTCGACAGATGCCGTGTGAGGTTTCAAAGGGCGTTACAAGTGGTAAGCTAGTTCTTTATGGTGGAACTATCTTTCGATCCGAAATTGCAGGATATCGCCTTTAAGGTCGATGAGGGTGAGCGGCTGACCTTTGATGAGGGGGTTGCTCTTTATAATACGCAAGATCTCAATGCTCTAGGCAAACTTGCGGACACTGTCAGGCGCCGTCGGCACGGCCTCGCAACGTATTACAACGTCAATCGTCACTTTAACCACACGAATATCTGTGTCGCGGACTGTAAATTTTGCGGATTTTACAAGCGTGCCCGTCAAGAGGGAGCTTACACGCACTCGATCGACGAGGGAATAGACATCGCACGCGCCGCGGTTGCCGAGGGGGCGACCGAACTGCATATTGTCGGCGGCCTAAACACCAAACTGCCTTTCGAATATTACACGGACCTTTTTTCGTCGCTTAAACGCGAATTTCCAAAGCTGCATATCAAGGCCCTAACGATGGTCGAGCTTGATTTTTTTGCACGCTTTTACAAGATGAGTGACGAGGATGTCATCGACAAACTCATCGCGGCGGGAATGGACTCGTGTCCGGGCGGCGGTGCCGAGATCTTTGCCGAACCGACGCGTTCGCGGATCTGCGATCACAAATGCGACGGCGACCGCTGGCTCGAACTCGCCGGAAAGGTTCACAAAGCGGGTCTCAAGACCAACGCAACGATGCTCTATGGCCACATCGAGACCATCGAGGATCGCGTGGATCATTTTGTGAGCCTTCGCGAACAGCAGGATAAAAGCGGCGGTTTTCAATGCTTTATCCCGCTCGCATTCTATCCGCCTGGAACTGCTCTTTCGCAACTTCCCGGCCCCGACGCCATCGACAATCTCAAGACCATCGCCGTATCGCGGCTAATGCTCGACAACTTTGACCACATCAAAGCCTATTGGGTCATGCTCGGCAAACAGACGACGCAAATGGCACTACACTTTGGCGCTAACGACGTTGACGGCACCATCACCGACGGCGGCGAACTCACCCACGCCTACTCCGTCGAAGAAGGCGGCGAATCAAAAATGACCAAGTCAGAACTCATCACCATGATCCAACGTGCCGGCTTCGAAGCCGTCGAAAGAGATACGGTGTATAATAGGGTTGAAAAGATCGCAGCTTAGAAGAAAAGTATGTTAGCAGTTCCGGAAAAGAGATTGACCGCCGAAGAGTATCTTGAATTTGAACGAAAATCGGAGGTAAAGCACGAGTTTTATAATGGCCAGGTATTTGCAATGGCCGGAGCAAAGCGTCGTCATAATCTGATAGCTTTGAACATCGGCAGCGAGATTCGCTCAAATCTTAAGGGCAAAGACTGTGAGGCATATCCGTCGGATATGCGAGTACTTGTCGCCAAATTCGGGCTTTATACCTATCCTGATGTTTCTGTCGTATGCGGCAAGCCGGAGTTTCAGGACGATGTGCTTGATACTTTGCTCAATCCCGTGCTGTTGATCGAAATTTTATCGGACTCGACCGAAAGCTATGACCGCGGCCGCAAATTTCAGCATTACCGAAACATCGACAGTCTGTATGAATATATTCTCGTTTCGCAGAATGAAGCTCGGATAGAAAAATACGTCAGGCAAGGCGACGGATTTTGGGTGTTTTCCGAAGCCGTCGGGGTCAACTCCACAATAACCTTCGAATCCATAGATTGTCCCATCCCGCTCGCGGAGGTTTACGACAAAATAGATTTCGAAGATCCGGATGAATCGGAACACAATTGACCCTGCCTGAATCGGATAATATGCCCATAGACGGCACGCGATAAGGTTTTACGATCGCTTGGAGAAGATTGCGGCTTGATATGGCTCACAATGTTAGGGTGTCATTACGAATATCGCGGTTGCAGATACATTTATCCAGATAACGTTTATCTCGGGCACGCGTACGGTGCGGCTTCACTTCGATTTTGAAGACGAGCATCGCATAATGACGCCCGAGGAATTTTGAGAATTTTATTACTTAAACCGACAGATGCGTGCAGAGTTAACAAAGGATTAAGAAGTTAGAGTTACGGCGCCGACCGGTTTTGAGTCAAGTGCCGGAAACTCCGAGATCGTGTTTCAACTAAGAGCGTGGTTCAAAAAAGATGGTTCCAGCATCGTTACCGGATCTAATGGAGCATATATTCTCCCAAATGGGGCAACTAAATCTCCTGATGCTGCATGGATCTTAGAGCAGCTACTGATACGATTTACCGATCAAGAACGAAGGAGATTTCTGCCGCTCGCCCCTGATTTCATTGTCGAATTACGCTCGGAGTCTGATAATTTGACGGGACAGATCGCCAAAATGGAAGAATGGGTCGAAAACGGCGTACGTTTGGCGTGGCTGATCGATCCATATCATATAAAAAACAAGTTTATATATATCGCCAAAACATCGAACCGGAAATTTTAGACAACCCCTCCACGGTATCTGACGAAGACGTGGTGAACGGCTTCGAACTCGATCTGGCGGAGATATGGTAACAAACCGACATTCGCGTAATTTCCCCAATACCTAAACACGAATAGGTAGATTTGCCTTTTCGCTGCGTGAGTGACTACGAGAATCATCACTAATTGCAATGTACAACCCGCCACATCCGGGCGAATTCATTACGGAGGTTTATCTCGAGCCAAACAACATTAGCGTGAGCGAACTTGCCACCGTGCTGAATGTTTCCCCCTCGATCATGAGCCGTGTACTTAACGGTAGTTGGGCGGTCAGCCCCACGATGGCGCTTAGGCTTTCAAAAGCTTTGAGCCGTTCGCCTTGCCATGAAGTCGAATTACGACATTTGGCATATTCGCCGAAATCAACTAAGCTTCGCCTTTCAGCTGCGTGAGGAAAATTTATGACTATATTGAACACATCACGAGAAATAGCGGCGTCTATCGAGGATGTCTTTGCGGCGTTTAGCGATGCTGAAAGATTAGCTCGTTGGTGGGGGCCGAAAGGGTTTACGAATACGTTTGACGTGTGCGAATTCGAGACCGGCGGGCGTTGGGTTTATACGATGCATGGCCCTGACGGCAAGGATTATCCCAACGAAAGCGTTTTCCGCGAGATCGTCCCGGAACAAAAGATCGTCATCGAACATATCGTTTTGCCGCTATACGAACTAGTCATTACATTCTCTGCAACGGACAGAAAAACCAAAATCACCTGGGAACAAGATTTTGAGAACAAGGTCTTTGCGACCAAAATGCATGATTTTCTGGAAACAGCGAATCAGCAGAATCTTGACCGACTCACTGCCGAGGTATTTTCATCAAGCACTGCAATATGATCCGAACTAAAAATTTGTACCATTGAGATGGTTCGAGTACTTAGATCATCTTTGATCTATTTGAGCCGCGCCTTTTCTTATTGATCTCCCATAAAGAGTTGAGAAAATAAATTGCTTGACATTTGCAACTGATTGGTTGCATAATTAAGACCGTGGTTATGAAGCGGGACGTTTTTCAGGCTATTGCAGATCCGACGCGAAGAGCGATCATTGCTTTGGTCGCGCTTCAGGCAATGACGCCTAATGCGTTGGCGGAGCATTTTGATACGACGCGGCAGGCGGTTTCAAAGCATCTTCGGATATTGTCGGAGTGTGAGATCGTATCACAGGAAAATCGCGGGCGAGAAATCTATTATCGTCTGGAGATCGACAAGATGAAAGAGATAGACGAGTGGCTCGAACAGTACAGAAAGATCTGGGAATCGCGTGTCAACCAGCTTGACGAACTCCTCGCGAAAATGAAGAATGCGGATGTTTAGCCTCGGGGACACAGAGTGAGATCGCTGCAAAAACAGTGAGGATAGTTTGGAGTGCAGAAAGGAGCAATATGGAATTTACAGTAGATAAACCGACAAAGACAGTTACGATCACAGCCGAGTTCGAAGCGGGACGAGACCTCGTCTGGGACGCTTATACAAAGGCCGAACTGCTCGATCAGTGGTGGGCTCCGCGGCCGTGGGCTTCGCGGACAAAGGTCATGGATTTTACGGTCGGCGGCCGCAGATTTTATGCGATGGTCAGTCCGGAGGGAGTAGAGCGTTGGGCGGTTCAGGAATATACATCCATTACCCCAAAGACAAATTTCAAATTCTTTAATACGTTTGCTGACAAAGACGAGAATCGCGAATTGCCCGGATCTGATTGGGACCTCAGTTTTGATGAGAGCGACGGCAAAACGAAGGTCAGTGTTTCTATTTACAATGAATCACTCGAACGCCTTGAACGCATGATCGAGATAGGCTTTGTTGAGGGCACTGCCGCGACGTTTGAGAACCTCAAGGAGCTGCTGTCTGAGATGTCATAGGCGAAATGATCTTAATAGAGATATCGCGTAGCGGATACAAGATTTTAGCCGTGCCCATAGCTCACGGTAACTAGTCGGAGAATAAGATGAAAACAACAGTTCTTATTTTAATGATGCTTTTGTCGGGAGTTGTATTGGGCCAGCAGAGACCAGTAAGCGGTTATGCTCCGGTTAACGGGCTGAAAATGTATTACGAGATACATGGTACGGGCGAGCCGTTGGTGATGCTGCACGGGGCGTTTATGGCCATATCGGGCGATTGGCAGGACTGGGTCAATGAACTCGCCAAGACGCGCAAGGTGATAGCCGTCGAGATGCAGGGACACGGGCGTACGGCTGACATCGATCGCCCAATGACACCGGCAAATCTGGCCGACGATGTTTCCGAGCTGCTCGGGCATCTCAAGATACCGAGGGCGGATGTGCTCGGCTACAGCCTTGGCGGCGGAGTGGCGATGCAGTTTGCGATCAGGCACCCGGACAAGGCTCGAAAGGTCGTCGTTATCTCGTATCCGTTTCGACGTGAGGGTTGGTCAAAGGAGGCAAGCGAGGCCTTGGACCATCTGACGCCCGAAGTGTTTAAAGGCTCGCCCATGGAAACCGAATACAAACGGCTAAATCCAAACCCGGAGAATTTTACAAAATTTGTGGATCACGTCATCGCATCTAACAAGGGGCCGTATGATCTTGGAGCCGATAAGATCAAGGCCACACGCTCGCCGATGTTTTTTATCGACGGCGATGCCGACGGCGTGCTGCTCAGTTCTATTGCCGAAGTATTTAGTTTGAAGGGCGGCGGTGCGTCAGGCGATATCGGACCGCGTTCTGAGTCAAGGGTCGCCGTCATTCCCGACACAACACACGTCACTCTGATGAACCGTATGTCGCTTATCGTCCCGATGATAAACGACTTTCTCAATGCCAAGCCGCAAAAGTAATAGTTAGTAATTGGGAGCTATTACGTCTGAAGTGCTAAGAGAAAAGAAAATATGAGAAAAATAACAGCTTGCGAATTTATAACGCTAGATGGCGTTATACAGAATGAAGAGAATGATGGTGACGGGTTCAAGTATGGCGGGTGGTTCTTTCCTTTTGCGGATGAGGTAACAGGTGAAGTGATGCAGGAGCGGTTGGGGAAACAGGTCGATCTCCTATTGGGCCGCAAGACCTTTGAAGCATGGGAAACCTATTGGCCGACACACTCCAACTTTTGGCCGAACTGCATGACAGCGACGAAGTACGTCGCATCGAGCACGCGCGACTCGAGCGATTGGGAAAAGACCGTATTTCTAAACGGTGACCTCGTCGAAAAGGTCAGCGATCTAAAACGAAAGGACGGCCCCGATATTCACGTTATGGGAAGCGCGGATATGCTGCGGACGTTATTCAAAGCAGATCTCGTCGATGCTCTCGAACTAATGATCATCCCGGTCACTCTCGGCGTCGGCAAACGCCTATTTCAGGACGGTACGATCCCTGCGTCGTTCAAGGTAACTGACGGCCGGATCGCCCCCAGAGGCATCATCTGCGTAACCTATGAGCGCGACGGAGATCTAAGAACCGGAAGTCCACAGATAAAAGAAGATGCTTAACTATGCAGCAGCTTTTTCATTTTCCTGTAAATTGGATGT
>Ga0153956_1000146_pt1 | contig 90225 bp, 81 predicted proteins | sample TSFL040MetaG_FD_104704 | JGI IMG/M metagenome (GOLD analysis project Ga0153956, IMG submission 104704) | Attine ant fungus gardens microbial communities from Florida, USA - TSFL040 MetaG | ecosystem: Host-associated > Fungi > Mycelium > Unclassified | place: USA: Florida, Wekiwa Springs... | reverse complement strand
TGTCGAGGCCACCAGGCCGGCCAGCGCCAAGCGGGTCTTCTCACCGCCGGACAGCGTGCCCGCCGGTTGGTCCAACTGCGGGCCGCTGAACATGAACGCGCCGAGCAACCCGCGCAGATCCTGTTCGCCGGTATCCGGCGCGGCGTGCCGAATGTTCTCCCAGACCGTCGCGGCATTGTCGAGGGTGTCGTGCTCCTGCGCGAAATACCCGATCTTGCAACCGTATCCGGGTTCCAACGATCCGGCGTCCGGCTGCTCGGCGCTGGCCAGGATGCGCAGCAGGGTGGTCTTGCCCGCGCCGTTGAGGCCCAGCACCACGACCCGCGAGCCGCGGTCGATTGCCAGGTCCAGGCCGGTGAACACCTCCAGTGAGCCGTAGTTCTTCGTCAGCCCGCTGGCCGTCAACGGCACCCGGCCGCACGGGGCCGGCGTCGGGAATTTGATCCGCGCGACCTTGTCGGCCACCCGCTCCGCGTCGAGCTCGGCGATCATCCGCTCGGCGCGGCGCAACATGTTCTGCGCCGCAACGGCTTTGGTGGCCTTGGCGCCCATCTTCGCGGCCTGGGCACGCAGCGCTCCAGCTTTGCGTTCGGCATTGGCCCGCTCCCGGCGGCGACGCTGCTCATCGGTGGCCCGAGCGTCGAGGTACTTCTGCCAGCCCATGTTGTACACGTCGGCCTCACCGCGCACCGCGTCCAGGAACCACACCCGGTTGACCACATCGGCCAACAGATCCACATCGTGGCTGATCAGTACCAGTCCCCCGCTGTGGTTCTTCAAAAAGTCACGCAGCCAGCCGATCGAATCCGCATCGAGGTGGTTGGTCGGCTCGTCGAGCAGCAGGGTGGTGCCCGAGCCGGCGCCGCCCGCGCCACCCTCGCCCGCCGCGAACAGGATCCGGGCCAGTTCCACGCGGCGGCGCTGGCCACCGGACAAGGTCCGCAGCGGCTGCGTCAGCACCCGGTCGGGCAGGCCCAGGCTGGTGCAGATCCGGCCGGCCTCACTCTCGGCGGCGTAGCCCCCCAGCGCGGCGAATCGCTCTTCGAGCTGGCCGTAACGGCGGATAGCCCGGTCACGCTCGGTGTCATCGACGACCTCGGCCATCAGCACCTGCTGCTTCTCCAGGTCGGCCAGGATGGCATCCAGGCCACGAGCCGACAACACGCGATCGCGCGCCAGGACGTCGAGGTTGCCTTCCCGGGGGTCCTGAGGCAGGTAACCGACCTCGCCGGTGCGGACGATGGTGCCCGCGTAAGGCTCGCCCTCACCGGCCAGAATGCGCAGCGTGGTGGTCTTGCCGGCGCCGTTACGGCCGACCAGACCGATCCGGTCTCCGGGCTGTACCCGCAGCACCGAGTCCACCGAGTCGAGCAGGGTGCGCGCTCCGGCGCGGACCTCCAGGCCCGTTGCGGTGATCACGCCCGCCACTCCTCCTCATCGCTCCGCAAGCTCCGCTCTGCATCGTCGCTGGCGGTGATCACGCCCGCCACCTCCTCCTCATCGCTCCGCAAGCTCCGCTCTCCATCGTCGCTGGCGGTGATCACGCGCGCCCAACTCCTGTCGTGTTATTGCTACTTATCGTCAGTGAAGGCCGGTGGGCGCTTCTCGGCGCGCGCAGCGACGGCTTCCTCAAAGTTGCTGGTCAGCAGGCGCACGTAGAGCTGTCCGAGCCCCTCGGCCTGCATGTGCCCCTCCAGACTACCGGCGTCGAGTCCGCTCCAGAGCGTCCGCTTGGTCAATTCAGCCCCCGGCCGGGAGAAACCGGCAATCCGCTCGGCCATGGCATAGCAGGTGTCCAGCAGGTCCGGCTGCTCCACCACCCGGGATACCAGGCCGATTCGTTCGGCCTCGGCGGCGTCGACGTCGCGGCCGGTGAGCATGATCTCGAACGCCCGCGACGCCCCGATCGCCCGGGGCAGCAGATAGCTCAGCCCCAGCTCACTGGCCGTCAGCCCGTTGTTGATGCCGGCGGCCCGGAAGTAGGCACCCGACGCGGCGACCCGGATGTCAGCCGCCAGCGCCAGGCACAGGCCGCCACCGATGGCCGCCCCGTTGACGGCCGCGATCACCGGCTGGTGCAGGCGCCGCAGCCCCAGGATGATGTCGTCGAGCAGTTCCATCGACCGCAACCCGAACGTGGGCCGGGTCAGTCCGGCCACGTGCGGCACCGAACCCGCGGACTTGTGGTCGGCACCCGAGGAGAATCCGCGGCCCGCCCCGGTCAACACCACCACCCGCACCGAGTTGTCGTAGCTGACTTCAGCCAGCACGTCGCGCAGCGGAACCATCACGTCGAACGCCATGGAGTTCATTCGCTCCGGGCGGTTCAGCGTGATCAGGGCGACGTGTGGACGCGGACGTTCGACTTTGACGAACTCGGAGCCGAACTCGGATTCGGAAGACACGGATGCACGCTATCGCGTGCGTGCCCTCAGACCTGTTCGGGCTTGCCCGCAGCGGCCTGCTCGGCCAGGGCCGCTTCGACATCGAGGTCCTTGACCTGCTGCACCAGGTTCTCCAACGCCGCCGCGGGCAGCGCGCCGGCCTGGTTGAACACCAGCGTGCCCTTCTTAAACGCCATCAGGGTCGGAATGGAGCGAATCTGCGCGGCAGCCGCCAGCTGCTGCTCGGCCTCGGTGTCGACCTTGGCGAACACCACATCCGGGTGCTTCTCGGCGACGGCCGCGAACGTCGGAGCGAACGATCGGCACGGCCCGCACCAGGACGCCCAGAAATCGACGAGCACGATGTCGTTGTCGGCGATGGTTTCTTCGAATTTCGCTGCGGTGAGGTCTTGAGTTGCCATGATTGGGCCAACGCCCGGATACGCCGCGGTGTTCCCCGATCCGCGTCACGCCCGGATCGCGGCGCTACACAGCGGGCTCACAGCGCAGAGCTAGCTGCTCTCTAACTCGACCATCAACGGTAGTAGCACCGGCCGGCGGCACCCGCCGCCGATATCAACGAACGGAGACTGCCATGTCCCCCCGCCCGAGCGCACCCACCCCGGCGGTTCAGCGAGCCTCGACGGAGGAGAGGCGAAGCTGGGACCGCCGCACGAACCAGACGATCCGCGCAGTGACCGGAGCGACGGCACTGTTCGCGGTCGGACTGTTCGTCCCGGCATTGGCTCACGCCCAGGGCGACCACGTGATGGGCTCGGTCTCCTCGGTGTCCGGCAACACCTTCGAGGTGGGCACCACCACGGTCTCCTGGAGCGACAGCACCCGGATCTTCGAGTCGGTGCCCGCGCAGCGCGGCGAGATCACCGCCGGAACCTGCATCAAGGCCGGAGGCGCCCAGGACGGCGGGGCCATCACCGCGAAGTTCGTGGCGATCAGCACCGCGGTCGACGGCAAGTGCCCGCAGCGCCCCGCCGCGGCGGCCGACGCGCCGGCGCCCCCGAAGCCGCACCACGGCGTGCGCGGTGTGGTCGAGTCGGTCGCCGGTGACACCCTCACCGTCAGCGGCCCGTCCGGGCCGACCACGGTCACGCTCAACGACGGCACCCACTTCCGCCGGATGGTCGCCGTCAGCGCGCCGTCGATCAGCGCCGGAAAGTGTGTCGCCGCCGGCGGGACCAAGGACGGCGACGGCGTGCTGCAGGCGAGGCGCGTCACCGTGTGGGCCGGCAACGGCAACTGCCCCGAGCTGCCCGCGTAAGCGGGCCTCGGGGCACCCGAACCCCCTAGCCCAGCACCTTCCCGTAGGTCTGCCGGCCCATCAGATAGGTGGCCTCCACAGCCACGTCACGCAGTTCGGCCGGCGGTACCCGGCGAGGGTTGTGCGACAGCACCACCAGATCGGCGTACTTGCCGGGTTCCAAGCTGCCGATCTCGGTGTCCAGCCGCAGTTGCCAGGCGGCGTTGAGCGTCTGCGCTTTGATCGCCGCGTCGACGCCGATGCGCTGCTCGGGGGCCAGCACCCGACCGCTGCCCTTGGCGATCCGGTTCACCGCGGTGGCGATGTTGCCGATCGGGTTGGGCGGCGTGACGGTGCCGTCATTGTGGAACGACAGGTGCAAGCCAGCGTCCAGGGCCGAACGCGCCGACATCCAGTGCGAGCCGTGGTCCAGGCCGAACAGCTTGTCCACCAACACATCTCCCCAGAAGTAGATGTGTTCGATGAACAGGCTCGGGGTGATTCCCAGGTGCGCGGCCCGCGCGAACTGATCGGGTCGCATGGCCCCGACGTGTTCGATCCGGGGCCGTAGCGCCGGGGGTGTGCGCGCCTGTTCGAAAGCGTCCAATACCACGTCGATAGCGGAATCACCGTGCACGTGGCAGGAGACCTGCCAGTGTTGAACGACGAAGGCCTTGGTCAGGTCCTGGATCTGCTCGGGCGAGTAGTTCATCCGGCCGCGGTGATCGGGCCCCAGGCCCATGCTCGCGGTAGTGGCGTTGGTCAGATACGGGAAGGTGGTGAAGATGTTGCCCTGCCACGGCGAACCGTCCGCCCAGATCTTCATGCCGATCTTGTCGAACAACACGTCGGCGCGTGCCCGGCGGCCGCGAACGTTCTTCGAGTCCGCGGCCAGGTCTGCGGTGCCGATCTCGTAGGCACGGACCCGTACGGCGCAGTCGGCCTGCTGGGCGAGCTTGCCGAACACCTCGGATTGCGCACGCGCGTCATAGGAATGCTCGGTGGCGGTGGCGATTCCGGCGCGGGCGAGCTGGGCGTAGGCCCAGCGCAGATTGTCCCCGGCGTTGGCCATGATGGCCCCGGAGAACGGCGCTACCAACGCCATTACCGCCGCCGTCTCGCGGACCTCGCCGGTCAGCTGTCCGTCTGGGCCGTGGACGTACTGCGCCCCGGCCGGGTTGGGGGTGGTCTTGGTGATACCGGCCGCGGTGAACGCGGCGGTGTTGCCGTAGGCGGCGTGGCCGCTGTTGGAAATGATCACCACGGGGTTGTTCGGGGCGAGCCGGGAGAGCTCGGTACGGGTGAAGGGCTGCAGCCCGCTCTGCAGCAGCGGATCTACCCCGTTGAGCAGAATCGGCTGACCCTTAGGCGTGTCTGCCACGGCCTCGGCCAGCTTCGCGAACACCCCGCTCGCGGTCGGCACCGTGAAGGGACGCACGTCGATGGCGGGCGGGGCCAGGGTGGAGCCCATCTCGAACGGATGGCCATGCGGCTCCACGAACGCCGGCAGCAGCGCCCGGCCGCGCAGGTCGACAACGGTGGTCCCCGACCCGCGCAGGCGCAGCACCTCGTCGGCAGAGCCGACCTGGCTGATCCGTCCGCCGGTGACGGCGAGTGCTTCGGCTTCCGGGGCGCCGGGTGCCACCGTCACCACCGGGCCACCGATGAAGATGGTGTCGGCCCCCGGCCCCCGCGACCCGCACGCGGCGAGGCCGCCGACCGCCGTACCCGCCGCAGCGGCAGCCATCCCGGCCATGAACCGTCGTCTGCTCGTCGTCACCGCGTCCGCTCTTTTTCCGTCGCAGTCACGCGACGAGTATGGCAGCGCCCGGCCCCCGGGCCGCCGGCCGGGACACGTGACCATCCGCTGGGCGACGCCTGCCGACAGCGGAATCCGGTTCGGGTAGCTGCGCAAGAAGGCCACCGTGCGCCGGTCGGGGTTCGGGAAGACGGTGTCGCCCACCAGCAGCACCCCGCGGCCGTCGGCACCGGCGTCCCAGCATGCGACGGAGCCGCCCGGAAAGTGGTCGCCGACTTGAAATCACGGTCAACCCGGCTGCGAGCTCGAGGCGGCCGGACCAGTATCGGATCGCCGGGTCCGGGCGCATCACCCACTCTTTGTCGGCGGCATTGACGTACACCGGTACCCCGCCGAGTCGTCGGCCCCATTCCACTTGGGCGCCGAACATGTGCGGGTGGCTGGCGACTGCATTCCCTCGGTGGCCAAGCCGGCCAAAGTGGCCCAATGCTGGCCGCCCTGCGGCACCCATTGCCGGTCGTCCGCGCAGATCGCACACGCCTGCGGCGTGGCATCGTGTTCGATACCGTAGGTTCGGCAGAGCCAGAACTCGGATGCCGGCACGGTCAGACCGTGAAACCGACTGCACGCATCATTTCGCGGCCCTCATCGGTGATCTTGTCCGGTCCCCAGGCCGGCTCCCAGACCCAGTTGACGTCAGCCTTCTTGACCAAACCGGCACCCACCGTGGCGTTCTGGATCTGCTCGACGATCATGTCCTGCAGCGGGCAGGCCGGCGAGGTGAGCGTCATAGTCACGACGGCCGCCGGACCGTCTTCGTCCTGGCGCAGCGACAGGTCGTACATCAGGCCCAGGTCCACGACATTGATGCCGATCTCGGGGTCAATGACGTCGTGCATCGATTCCTCAAGTTCGGCGAGCAGCTCGTCCGGTCCCAATTCGCTCATCGGTTCATCTCCTGGGTTGTCCCACTGACGGATGCCAGCGTTTGTTCCTCTGTCTTCGCAAGTGTCTGTGCCAGCGCATCTTTGAACGCCATCCAGCCCAGCAGCGCGCACTTGACCCGCGCCGGGTACTTGGCCACCCCGGCGAAGGCGACGCCGTCGCCGAGCACCTCCTCGTCGCCCTCCACAGCGCCCCGCGACGACACCATCTCGTGGAATGCGTCGAATGTCGCGCACGCCTGTTCCACCGTCAGACCGATTACCTGGGTGGCCAGCACCGAGGTCGCCGCCTGCGAGATCGAGCACCCCTGCCCGTCGTAGGAGACGTCGGCGATCTGCGTACCGTCGGGCGAGAGCGCTACACGCAGAGTCAGTTCGTCACCGCAGGTGGGGTTGACGTGGTGCACCTGCGCGCCGTAGGGCTCCCGCAGACCGCGGTGCTGCGGATGCTTGTAGTGATCGAGGATCACCTCTTGATAGAACTGCTCAAGACGCAACGTCTCACACTCCCCCGAAGAAATCCACGGCCCGGCGAACGCCCGCCAGCAGACGCTCCACCTCCTCGTGGGTGTTGTACACCGCGAACGACGCACGGGCGGTCGCGGCGACATTGAACTTGCGGTGCAACGGCATTGCGCAGTGGTGGCCCACCCGAACCGCGACGCCGTCGTCGTCGAGCACCTGTCCGACGTCGTGCGCGTGCACGCCGTCGATCACGAACGACACCGGCGAGCCCCGGTCGATCGTCGTGGTCGACCCGACGATGTGCACCCCGGGAATGCCGGCGAGCCCTTCGAGCGCGGCGGCCACCAGCTCACGTTCGTGGCCGGCCACCACGTCCATCCCGATCGCATCGAGATAGCGAGCGGCCGCGGCCAGTCCGACGACCTGCGAGGTCATCGGCGTGCCGGCCTCGAAACGTTGCGGCGCCGGCGCGTAGGTGCTCGAAGACATCGTCACCGTCTCGATCATCGATCCGCCGGTGAGGAATGGCGGCAGCGCCGCCATCAGCTCCCGCCGGCCGTAGAGCACGCCGATCCCGTTGGGCCCCAGCATCTTGTGCCCGGAGAACGCCGCGAAGTCCACACCCAAGGCGTGGAAGTCGACCGGCTGGTGCGGAACGGACTGGCAGGCGTCCAGCACGGTGAGTGCACCCACCGCGTGGGCCCTCGACACCAGCTCGGCGACCGGGGCCAGCGCGCCGGTCACGTTCGAGTGATGAGTGAACGCAACGACCTTGACCCGCTCGTCGAGTTCCAGCGAATCCAAATCAATACGCCCGTCGGGTGTCACCTCGTACCACTGCAGGGTCGCACCGGTGCGCCGCGCCAGCTCCTGCCAGGGAATCAGGTTGGCGTGATGTTCCAGCTCGGTGGTGACGATGACATCGCCCGGGCCGACGGCCGCCTCGAAGCGGTCGTCGCCGAGCACATAGGACACCAGGTTCAACGACTCGGTGGCGTTCTTGGTGAACACCAGCTCGTCCGGCTCCGCGCCGACGAAGCGCGCGATCGCAGACCGGCCGTCCTCGTAGGCGTCGGTGGCCTCCTCCATCAGCTGGTGCGCCCCGCGGTGCACCGCGCCGTTGGAGTTCAGCAGGAACTGACGCTCCGCGTCGAGTACCGGCAGGGGACGCTGTGAGGTGGCTCCGGAGTCCAGGTAGGCCAGCCGGCTTCCGCCTCGCATGACACGGTTCAGGATCGGGAAGTCCGCCCGAATCGCGTCGAGGTCCAGCACCGCCGGACGACTGACCGAGAGTGTCATGTTCTAGGCCTCCGCCACTGCCGCCTGCGCTGATCGCGAGAGCGGCGAAGCCGGTCGCTGCGGGTCGGCGCCATCGGCCCCGGCGGTGAAGCGCTCGTAGCCGTTCGCCTCCAGCTCGTCGGCCAGCTCCGGCCCACCCGACTCGACGATCCGGCCACCGGCGAAGACGTGCACGAATTGCGGCTGGATGTAGCGCAAGATACGGGTGTAGTGCGTGATCACCAGCACGCCACCGTTCTCCGCCTGCTGGTAGCGGTTCACTCCTTCGCTGACCACCCGCAGCGCGTCGACATCCAGGCCGGAGTCGGTCTCGTCGAGGACGGCGATCTTCGGCTTGAGCAGGCTCAGTTGCAGGATCTCGTGGCGCTTCTTCTCGCCGCCGGAGAAGCCCTCGTTGACGTTGCGTTCGGCGAAAGCGGAGTCGATGCCCAACTCGGCGAACGCCGCGCGCTGCTCCTTGATCCAGGCCCGCAGCTTCGGCGCCTCACCGCGCACGGCGGTCGCCGCGGTCCGCAGGAAGTTCGACATCGACACCCCCGGCACCTCGACCGGGTATTGCATGGCCAGGAACAGGCCCGCGCGCGCACGCTCGTCGACGCTCATCGCCAGCACGTCTTCGCCGTCGAGGGTGATCGAGCCGGACGTCACGGTGTACTTGGGGTGCCCGGCGATCGCGTAGGACAGGGTGGACTTTCCCGACCCGTTCGGACCCATCAGGGCATGCGTCTCGCCGGAGTTCACCGTCAGGTCGACCCCGTGCAGAATCGGGATGTCGGCCGTGCCGTCGTCGCCGGCGCCGCCGGGCGACACACTCACATGCAGGCCCTTGATTTCCAGTGTGCTCATTGCTGATTCGTGTCCTTAGGTGATGCGTTCGGGTTTATTGGTTCTCGGTGACCGCGAGTTCACGCTCGACGGCCTCGGTGAGGCGCTCTTGCACAGCCGGGACGGGAATCTTGGCGATGATCTCGCCGAAGAAGCCGCGCACGATCAGGCGTCGGGCCTGATCTTCCGGGATGCCGCGCGCCTGCAGGTAGAACAACTGGAGATCATCGAATCGCCCAGTCGCGCTGGCATGTCCGGCCTGCACGATCTCGCCGGTCTCGATCTCCAGGTTGGGAATCGAGTCGGCCCGGGCGCCGTCGGCCAGCACCAGGTTGCGGTTCACCTCGAAGGTGTCGGTGCCGATACCGGTCGCGCGGATCAGCACATCGCCGACCCAGACGGTGTGGGCATCCGGCAGCGCCGAAGCCGGGTCGCCCTGCAGCGCGCCTTTGTAGAGCACGTTCGACCGGCAGTTGGGCTGGGCGTGGTCGACCAGCAGGCGCGATTCGAGGTGCTGGCCGTCGTCGGCGAAGTACAGGCCGAGCATTTCGGCGTCGCCACCGGGGCCGTCGAACCGGACTCGCCCGGTCAGCCGTACCAGTTCGCCACCCAGCTGCACGGCGCTGTGGCGCAGCACTGCGTCCTTGCCCAGCACCGCGTGGTGCATGGTGACGTGCACCAGATCCGAGGCCGCGTCGGCGATCCAGACCACGGTCAGGTGTGCGCCATCGCCGACCACGAATTCGACGTTGTCGGCGTAGGTTCCGCTACCCCGCACGTCGATCACGACGGTTGCCCGCGACAGTTCCTCAGCGCGCAGCTGCAGATGGCCGTAGGCCGTCGCTCCGGCACCCGGGCCGGTGACCGTGATCTGGATGGGCTCCTCAACGCTGGCTTCCTTGGGCACGGTGACCACCGTCGCCGCACGGAACGCCGAGAAGGCCTGGGCCGCAATACGGTCCGCGGGTGCACCGGCGGCACCGAGCCGGTCGTCGCCGCGCGTGATCGTCTCGGTCCGCACGGCATCCGAGCCGAGAACTTCGATTCCCGCGGATGCATCGGCGACCGCGGAGCCGTCGTGCAGGCCACGCAGCCGGCGCAGCGGGGTGAACCGCCACAACTCATCGCGACCGTGCGGCACCTCGAATGCCTCGACGTCGAACGAGGTGAATTGCATTCCCTTGTGGAAGCCTTCGGCCGCCCGGGTCAGGCTGGTACCGGCGATGGAACTCGTCACTAGCCCACCGAGCCTTCCATCTGCAGCTGAATCAGCTTGTTGAGCTCCAGCGCATATTCCATCGGCAGTTCCTTGGCGATCGGCTCGACGAAGCCGCGCACCACCATCGCCATTGCCTCGTCCTCGGTCAGGCCGCGGCTCATCAGGTAGAACAGCTGGTTTTCGCTGACCTTCGACACGGTGGCCTCGTGGCCGACGGTGACGTCGTCCTCACGGATGTCGACGTAGGGGTAGGTGTCGCTGCGGCTGACGTTGTCGACCAGCAGCGCATCGCATTTCACGCTCGACTTGGCACCGTGCGCACCCTTGTGGATCTCCACCAGCCCCCGGTAGGAGGACCGACCGCCGCCACGCGCCACCGACTTGGAGACGATGTTGCTCGACGTGTGGGGCGCCAGGTGCAGCATCTTGGCTCCGGTGTCCTGGTGCTGGTCTTCACCGGCGAACGCGACCGAGAGCACCTCGCCCTTGGCGTGCTCACCGGTCATCCAGACCGCCGGGTACTTCATGGTGACCTTGGAGCCGATGTTGCCGTCGACCCACTCCATGGTGGCGCCGGCCTCGGCCCGGGCCCGCTTGGTGACCAGGTTGTAGACGTTGACCGACCAGTTCTGGATGGTGGTGTAGCGGCAGCGACCACCCGGCCTGACGACGATCTCCACCACCGCCGAATGCAGCGAGTCCGACGAGTAGACCGGCGCGGTGCAGCCCTCGATGTAGTGCACATAGGCGTCTTCGTCGATGATCATCAGCGTGCGCTCGAACTGGCCCATGTTCTCGGTGTTGATCCGGAAGTAGGCCTGCAGCGGGATGTCGACGTGCACGCCCTTGGGCACGTAGATGAACGATCCCCCGCTCCACACCGCCGTGTTGAGCGCGGAAAACTTGTTGTCTCCGGCCGGGATCACCGTGCCGAAGTACTCCCGGAACAGCTCCTCGTGCTCCTTGAGCGCGGTGTCGGTGTCGAGGAAGATAACCCCTTGTGCCTCAAGGTCTTCCCGGATCTTGTGGTAGACGACCTCGGAGTTGTGCACCACCAGGCCTTCGGCGATGAAGTTGTGCGGGCCGTCGACCTCGATGTCGTACACCGGCTCGACCTCGTACGGCTCGATCGCTTTGACCCGCTCGAAACCGAGCCACTCATTGGTGTGCGCTCGGATTGTTGTCCCGTGGGCGCCGTTGGACGAGTGCGTGTAGCGGCGTCGGCCGAACCGGTCAGTGCGCTTGGGGTTGCGGCATCCGAGCCGTTCGAAGTCGCCGGAAATGCCGAGCCGCCACGCGGTCTGCATGCGCTCCGGTGCGTGCCGGTACGGCTGGGTGAACGACCAGGGCCCAGCCACACGCAATCCGGACAGCTCCGCCAATTCGCGTGCTTCGCGAATGAGCGGTTCGTTGGCGCACGTCAACAGGACCGACCCGCTGCGGTCAGGCCCCACATACCCATCGGCGTCGACCCAGCCGCCGAGGAACGCCAACCGCTGGTCGGTCGGCAGCTCATAGACCCAGCCGGGTACTCGTTTGGTCAGCGACACCCCGGCGAAGCCGAGTTCGGTGATCCACTCGGTCAACGCCTTGGAATTCACCACCAGGCGGTACTCGTCGGCTTCGATGCAGCGCAGCCCGAACAGGTCGTTGACCACGCGGGTCAGCTCGGCTCGCAGCTCGACATCGGTGGCAGGGATCGCGAACTGGACCCGGTAGGTCTTGGTGGACAGATGCAGGTTGCCGTCGCCGATATAGAGACCCAGTAGCCACATCAAGTCCACCGAGCTGACCTCGGGCGCGCTCAGCCCGGCAACGCACGGAAGCTCGGCTGCGGCACCGAATTCCGGAAGGCTGCGCGGCACCGCGATGAAGTCACCCTGCTTGAGGTCTCCGACGGTAACCCAACGCCGGGCATACCGGGCCCGCTGGCGTCCTTCCTTGCGCTCGTCGCGCAGCACCAGCATCGGATGGTTGTCGGTGGCACGAACGCTGCGGCGGGTCGTCTGCACCCGGTAGGTCAGCCTGGTGTCGGTCTGAGCCGAACCCTTCACCGGCGCCACCACAAATCGCTCGCCATCCTCGTCGTAGGCGAACACCCGGTCCCCCGGCGCGATCTCCTTGATCGGAATCTGACCGCGGTTTGCCGTCCAGACCAGGGACTCGCCGGCCAGGCATTCATATTGGGCGGCCACGCCACCGATGTAGCGCTGCTTCTCGGCCTCCGGGATGCCCAGCCGGTCATAGGTGTTGCGGATGTCGTCGGGCAGATCGTCCCAGGTCTCGGCCTGCTTCTCGGTGGACCGGACGAAGTACTTGATGTTGTCGAAGTCGATACCGGACAGGTCCGAGCCCCAGTTGGGCATCGGCTTCTTCAGGAACGTCCGGTAGGCCCGCAGGCGTGCCTCCAGCATCCACTCCGGCTCATTCTTCTTCGCCGAGATATCGCGCACCACGTCCTCGGAGATACCCCGCTGGGCGGCCGCACCGGCGGCGTCGCTGTCGGCCCACCCGAATTCGTAGCGGCCCAGCGACGCGATCGTCTCTTCCTGGGTCGGCTCCGCGCTTGCTTCGGTAGCCTCCGGCGTGAGTGTCATGGTGACGCTCCTTCGGTATTCGTGATGGCTTCGGCGCAGGGTGTGCGCCGAAGGTCGGTCGATACTGCTAATGCTGTTTCTTGGCGGTCCCGGCTGCGATGGACTTGGCGACCCTGACGGCCTTAGCGCTCCGGTTGGTCAGTGGCACATGGGTGGTACAGACATAGCCGCCGTCGGCGATGGTCGCCAACCGCTGCACGTGGGTGCCCAGCACCTCGGCCATCGCCTGCCGCTCGGCCCGGCACAACTCCGGGAACTCCTTGGCGACGTTGGCCACCGGGCAGTGGTGCTGCAGGATCTGCACCCCCGGTACGCCACCGTCCACCCGCGCGGTGGTGGCGGCATAACCGGCCTCCGTCAGCGCGCCGGCGATGCGTTGGGCGGTGGCTTCCAGGTCGCCGTCGTCGGTACCGCTGCCGGCTGCGACGGCCGCCACCTTGGCCAGGATGGTGTCGATGCGCTGTCGGGCGAAGTCGACCACCGCGTCCTCGCCGCCGATCTCGCGCAGCTGGCGCATGGCGGCCACCGCGAGGTCGTCGTAGCGGTGGCCGAGCTTGCCGCGGCCGGCTTCGGTGAGCTGGAACCGCTTCGCCGGACGCCCGCGGCCCACTTGCTGCCAGGATGCCGCCGCATGTGCCTCGGCGTCACCCATCTCGATCAGGGCATCCAGGTGGCGACGCACCCCGGCGGCCGACAAGCCCAACTGGGCGCCGATCTCCCCCGCGGTGATCGATCCGGATTCCATCAGCAGGCGTACCACCGCATGACGCGTGTCGTGGCCGCTGGCGACTTCGGCCGCCAGCGGGGTGCCTGCCATAACCGCACCGCCGGGGCGTTGCCCGGCGGTTTCGGTGGTGGCCTTCACCTCCCCCATTTCGGAGGCCTCGAATTTCACAACATCAGTGTGACGCAATTCCAGGGCCCGGTCTAGAAAGGGTTACCTCAGTTCAGGGCAGATCGGCCGTTGCGCTGATCACATCCCGCGCGGCGCCGGGCGTCCCCGGGCATCGGAGAGCGGCCGTTACGCTGCTGGGATGGCCTTCCGCCGGCATTCGCTGAGCACGTCGATCGCGCACCTGCACGGCGACGAGCGCACCGTCGGCTCCCCGCTTAATGCCGCTGAGCTGGTCGCATTGCGGCGAACCCGGCTGTTCGGTGCCACCGGCACCGTGCTGATGGCCATCGGCGCGCTCGGGGCCGGCGCGCGGCCGGTGGTGCAAGACCCGACCTTCGGGGTTCGGCTGCTGAATCTGCCGTCGCGGCTGGCCACGGTGGCCCTGACCATGACCACCACCGGCGCGGTGATGATGGCGCTGGCCTGGCTGATGCTGGGACGGTTCGCCCTGTCGGGAAAGCGGCGGATGTCGCGCAGCCAGCTCGACCGCACCCTGCTGCTGTGGATGCTGCCGCTGCTGGTCGCCCCACCGATGTACAGCAAGGACGTCTACTCCTACCTGGCGCAGAGCCAGATCTCCCGGCTCGGCCTAGATCCCTACCGGGTGGGCCCGGCACCGGCCCTGGGCCTTGACCACGTCTTCACCCTGTCGGTGCCCAGCCTCTGGCGGGAGACGCCGGCGCCCTACGGGCCGCTGTTCTTGTGGATCGGCCGCGGAATCTCGGCGTTGACCGGGGAAAACATCGTCACCGCGGTGCTGTGCCATCGGGTGGTGGTGCTGCTCGGGGTCGGACTGATCGTGTGGGCGGTGCCGCGGCTGGCGGCGCGTTGCGGAGTCGCCGAGGTCAGCGCCCTGTGGCTCGGTGCGGCCAATCCGCTGTTGCTGATGCATCTGGTCGCCGGTATCCACAACGAGGCGTTGATGCTCGGACTCATGCTGACCGGCACGGAGTTCGCGTTGCGCGGGATCACCGCGGCACAGCCCCTGCTGCCCTCGCTGCGCACGCACCCGACCCGGGGTGACTGGGCGCCGCTGGCCGAGCTGCTGGCCGGTGCGGTGCTGATCACGTTGTCATCGCAGGTCAAGCTGCCTTCACTATTGGCTCTGGGATTTGTAGCGATGGCGCTGGGCTGGCGATGGGGCGGCGACCTGCGGGCGTTTCTGCTGGCCGGGACGAGCATGGCCGCGCTGGCGGCAGCGGTGACGGGGTTGATCGGCTGGGCCAGCGGGCTGGGCTTCGGCTGGGTCTTCACGCTGGGCACGGCCAACGTGGTGCGCAGTTGGATGTCACCGCCGACGCTGATCGCCCTGGGCACGGGCCAGGTCGGGATCCTGCTGGGGCTCGGTGATCACACCACCGCGGTGCTGTCACTGACCCGTGCCATCGGTGTCCTGATCATCGCGGTGCTGGTGGCGTGGCTGCTGCTGGTGGTGTTCAACGGCCGGCTGCATCCGGTCGGTGGGCTCGGCGTGGCGCTGGGCATCACCGTGCTGCTGTTTCCGGTGGTCCAGCCGTGGTACCTGCTCTGGGCGATCATCCCGCTGGCCGCCTGGGCGACGCGCCCGCAGTTCCGGATCGCGGTGATCGGGGTGACGCTGGTGGTGGGAATCTTCGGCCCAACCGCCAACGGCGACCGTTTCGCCCTGTTCCAGATCGTGGACGCCACCCTGGCCAGTGCCGTCGTGGTGCTGGGGTTGTTCCTGCTGACCTATCGGCGGCTGCCGTGGCGCGAGTTGCCGGCCGAGGCCGACCCTTCGGCGGGCGATGCACCGGTCGAGGAACAGACCCCGCGGCCGGCCGCCGCCACCGACGCTTACGCTGATTCCCCGTGAACTCAGCTGTCGCGGTGCGCTTGCGCGGGGTGCGCAAACGTTACGGGACCGGTCCTACTGCGATCGAAGCGGTCGCCGGCCTTGATTTCGACGTCCAGACCGCCGAGGTGTTCGCCCTTTTGGGCCCCAACGGCGCCGGTAAGACGACCACGGTCGAGATGTGCGAGGGCTTCGTCCGCCCGGACACCGGAACCATCGAAGTGCTCGGACTGGACCCGGTCGCCGACAATGACCGGCTTCGCGAGCGCATCGGGGTGATGCTGCAGGGCGGCGGCGGCTACCCGGCCGCCCGCGCCGGGGAGATGCTCAAGCTGGTCGCGTCGTATTCCGCCAACCCGCTGGACCCGCAATGGCTGCTGGACACCCTGGGGCTGACCGATGCGGCACGCACCACCTACCGCCGGCTCTCCGGCGGGCAGCAGCAGCGCCTCGCCCTGGCCTGCGCACTGGTCGGCCGGCCGGAGCTGGTGTTCCTCGACGAGCCGACCGCCGGCATGGATGCGCATGCCCGACTGCTGGTGTGGGAGCTGATCGACGCCTTGCGCCGCGACGGCGTGACGGTGGTGCTCACCACGCACCACCTGCGTGAGGCCGAGGAGCTGGCCGACCGGCTGTTGATCATCGACCACGGCGCGGTGGTCGCCGCCGGCACGCCGGCGGAGTTGACCCGCAGCGGCGCCCAGGGGCAGCTGCGGTTCACCGCGCCGCCGCGACTGGATCTGTCGCTGTTGATCACGGCGTTGCCGGAGGGCTATCGGGCCAGCGAGGTGCTGCCCGGTGAATACCTCGTCGAAGGAACCGTCGATCCCCAGGTGCTGGCGACCGTGACGTCCTGGTGCGCCCGCATGGACGTGCTGGCCACCGCGCTGCGGGTCGAGCAGCGCAGCCTTGAGGACGTGTTCTTGGAGCTGACCGGACGGGAGCTACGCGCATGAGTACCGAGCAGGTCTTCGCGCCCGGCACCTTCACCCCCGATCCTCGTCCGGCCGGCGTGCCGGCGATGCTGGCCGCACAGTACAGGCTGGAGTTGACCCTGCTGCTGCGCAACGGCGAGCAGCTGCTGCTGACGATGTTCATTCCGATCACCCTGTTGATCGGGCTGACGGTGCTGCCGCTGGGCCCGTTCGGCGAGGGCCACGCCGAACGCGCCACCACCGTGCTGCCGGTGATCATGTCGCTGGCTGTGATCGCCACCGCGTTCACCGGGCAGGCGATCGCCGTGGCGTTCGACCGGCGCTACGGGGCTCTGAAACGACTGGGCGCCACGGCGTTACCGGTCTGGGGCGTCATCGCCGGCAAATCGCTGTCGGTGGCCACGGTCGTTCTGCTGCAGTCGGTGCTGCTCGGGGCGATCGGCGCTGCGCTGGGTTGGCGTCCGACGCTGGTCGGCCTCGGCCTGGGCGCGGTGGTCGTCGCGCTCGGCACCGCCTGTTTCGCGGCGTTGGGTCTGCTGCTCGGGGGCAGCCTGCGCGCCGAGATCGTGCTTGCGGGCGCCAACCTGATGTGGTTCGTGTTCGGCGGTTTCTCCGCGCTGACGGTGGAGACCGATCTGGTGCCCGGCACGGTCCGCTGGCTCGCCCGGCTGACCCCGTCGGGGGCGCTCACCGAGGCGCTGGCCCAAGCACTGAGCATCTCGGTCGACTGGTTCGGCATCGCGGTGGTGACGGTGTGGGGCCTGTTGGCCGCCGTCGGCGCGGTGCGGTGGTTCCGGTTCAGCTAACCTACTACGGGATGTAGTTATCGATCCTCTACGATCAGGCCCGTGGGACGGTTCCTGATGCGCCTGGTGGACCTGCTGCCCGAACCGGGCCTGCGCACCCAGCGATGGCTGGCTGCCGCGGTCGTCTTCACCCAGGGGTTCATCTCGGTCACCGGCGCGATCGTGCGCGTCACCGCCTCCGGACTGGGCTGCCCGACGTGGCCGCAGTGCTTCCCGGGCAGTTACGTCCCGGTCGCCGTCTCGGAAGTTCCACGGATTCACCAGGCCATCGAGTTCGGCAACCGCATGGTCACCTTCGCGGTGGTGATCACCGCGGCACTGGCCGTGCTGGCGGTGATCCGGGCCCGCCGGCGTACTGAGGTACTCATCTATGCCTGGCTGATGCCCGGCTCCACGGTGCTGCAGGCGGTGATCGGCGGCATCACGGTACGCACCGGGCTGGCGTGGTGGACGGTGTCCGTGCACCTGCTGGTCTCCATGCTGATGGTGTGGCTGGCGGTGCAGTTCTACGCGAAGGTCGGCCAGACCGACGACGAATCGGCGGTGGTGAGCTGCCGGGTCCCGGCACCGTTGCGGGGGTTGACCGCCTTGTGTGCCGTGACGCTGGCCGCAGTGCTGATGACCGGCACCCTGGTGACCGCCGCCGGGCCGCATGCCGGTGACAAGAGCGCGACCCGCACGGTGGCCCGCCTGAAGGTGGAGGTCGCCACGCTCGCCCACCTGCACGAGTCGCTGCTGGTCGGTTTCCTCGGCCTGCTGGTGGGACTGGCCTTCGGGCTGGCTGCGGTGCAGGCAGCCCAACCGGTGATCCGCCGGCTGGCGGTCGTGACCGTGCTGACCTTCGCTCAGGGGCTGATCGGCGTGGTCCAGTACTTCACCGGCGTGCCCGCCGTGCTGGTCACCCTGCACGTGGCCGGCGCGGTGCTGGTCACCGGCGCGACCGCGGCGCTATGGGCCTCGCTGCGCCAGCGGACCCAACCCGAGTCGCTCTAGCGCCGCGGTGACCTCGACGGCGAAGCGGCGCTGAGCCCGGTCTCGCTCGTCGGCGTCCAGCTCGCCGAAACCCAGTTGCGGCGCAATCAAATCCAGGCTGACCAGGCGCGCATCGACAGCGCTTCCGGCTACGTCGACACGCGCGTAGAGCAGCTCTTCGGTCCGGATGCTCAAGCGTTCGGCGGCCGACCGCAGTGCGGCACGCCCGACATCCCACAGTTCGAAGTCCGGGTCGGACCCTGCGGCGCCGAACGCATGTGATCGGCCGGCACCGAAGAACACCAGCGTGCTCAGCTCTGCCGCTGACCGTCCGGCCGCCGTCGGCACCCCGTCGCACTGCAGGTCCGCCAGGTAGCGACGGTCGGCGTTCCAGGCCACCGCTTCCGGCGGGTTCAGCAGGTGAGCCACCCGCGTCGTCCAGGTCATGAACTCGGCATGCCGGGCTGCGGCGCCGCCGGAGGTCCGCAGGATCACCAGGTCCGCTTCCAGGCTCTCGGGGTCGTCCCAGGGCAATCGGCGGGCGTGCAGCCCCCGGTGGCGCAGTGCCGCGACCAGACCGGCATCGTCGTCGGCGTCATGTGCCGCCGCGACGCCATCGTGGTGGCCGCGCCGCGAATCGACCGCCAGCACGATGCGCGGATGGAAGATCTCGGGCCGGGCCAGCTTCATGCAGACCTCACATTCGGAGATGATAGTCACCATGTACGCCGTGGAAGTGGCCGCGACTGGCGGCCCCGAGGTTTTGAACTATGTCGACAAGCCACAGCCCTCCCCCTCCTCCGGTGAGGTGTTGATCCGGGTCGAGGCCGCCGGAGTCAACTACATCGACACGTATTTCCGCTCCGGGACCTATCCCGCCGAACTGCCGTTCGTGGTGGGCAATGAGGCTGCCGGCACCGTCGCCGAGATCGGTGCGGGCGTGACCGCCCTGGCTGTGGGTGATCGCGTGGTGACGGCGGCGGCGACCGGCGCCTACGCCCAATACTGCACGGCCCCGGCGTCTTTGACGGCCCCCATCCCCGACGGCGTTGCGGCCGACGTGGCTGCGGCCGCGCTGCTCAAAGGCCTGACGGCGCATTACCTGATCAAGTCGGTGTATCCCGTACAGTCCGGCGACACCGTGTTGTTGCACGCCGGCGCCGGCGGGGTGGGACTGATCCTGACCCAATGGGCCACCGCGCTCGGCGCCCGGGTGATCACCACGGTGTCGAGCCCACCCAAGGCCGAATTGTCGCGGCAGGCTGGCGCCGTTGAGGTGCTCGACTATCCCGGCTCGGCGCCGGAAGACGCCGCGGCGTTCGGAGCCCGGGTCCGGGAGTTCGTCGACGGCGGGGTGGTCGCGGTGTACGACGGGGTGGGCGCGGCGACGTTCGACGCCAGCCTGGCCTGCCTCGCTGTCCGTGGCACCCTGGCACTGTTCGGCGCGGCCAGCGGTCCGGTGCCGCCGGTCGACCCGCAACGGCTCAATGCCGCGGGTTCGGTCTACCTGACGCGTCCCAACCTGGCTCACTTCACCCGTACCGCACCGGAATTCACCTGGCGCGCGAGCGAACTGTTCGAGGCGATCGGCAACGGCACGATCACCGTGACGGTGAGTCGGCACTACCCGCTGGCCGAGGCGGCCCAAGCCCACCGCGATCTGCAGGGCCGCCAGACGGTCGGCTCGATCGTGCTGGACGCCTAGCGGGGATCGTCGTCGGTCTAGCGGGGATGTCTAGCCCGCATTCCACGTCTCGGGCAGCAGGGGCATCCGCGGGCCGTCCGCGGATTCGGCTGCCGCCAACCGGGTCAGCCCGGTCGGCAGGCCTTGATCGGTACGGGCGGCCCGGGCGCGTCCCAGCTCCCCGGCGCCGTGATCCGATGCCGGCGCCGGTCCCCAGTCGGGACAGACTCCGACGGTCAGATCCATCACCGCGTCATCGTGTCCCGGCCTGGCCTTGCGTCGGCGCAGCCGCGTGGACCGGCGAGCGGCCGCTGCCGCCTCTGCAGAGGCGGCGGCCGGGGTGGGCGCCTTTTTCTTGGCAGCGGCTGGAGCGCCGACATGCGCACCGAGCCCCGAGCCCGTGTCGATGCCGGGCCCGCCGCCGATCAGGTAGGGCATCAGCGGCGCGCTCGCGGGCACGGCCGCCGGCGGCGCGGGTGGCAGGGCCGGCGGTCCCGCACCGGCCGGGGCGGACGCCGGGGGTCCGGCGGGCGGGCTGGTGGGTGGTGCCATCACCGGGGAACCAACCGCGGCGCCCGGAACGTCGGCGACGACCACCGGTGGCGCCGGCGCCGCGAGCACCCCCGGCGCCGGACCCAGTCCGGCAAGGCCGGCGAGACCGCCCAGGGCGCCGGCGGGAGCCACCACGGCACCCGCCGCGGCGACGAACAGCGCCGGAGACTGACTGATCGTCGTCGCCAACTGGGCGATGTGCGTCGGCCAGTCGAAGAGCGCCAGCGCCGCCAGGTATTGCAGCGCCGGGATGATCTGGCTCGGATCCTGGGTGATGTTGAGGAAGTCCTCGAACAGCTCGAGGGAGCGCGCCAGGTACCAGATCGGTTGTGCGGCATTGGAGTAGTAGTCGTAGACCTGGCCGTTGAGGGTGCCGGCGGCGGGATTCCAGTTGATCCCGAAGTTCTGCAGGAAATGCGAGACGGCGGTGGTCAGGGCGTTGGAGATCATCGGATCATGGGCGGTCACACCGTCTTGGATGCCCAGAGCCTTCAGGATCGGATCGAGGAAGTCGAGCAGTCCCCGCACTGGGTTTTCCGACGATGGTGGCGACGAGGCCGCGGCCGATTTCTGGATCGGGACCGTCGCGCTGACGCCGGGGGTCGCTGCCGCCAAGGTGTCGGAGACTGCCTCATAGGTCGCCATCGTGGTGGCGGCCTGCACCCACATCCGGACGTAGTCGGCCTCGTTGAGGGCGATGGGAATGGTATTGATCCCGAAGAAATTCGTCGCGACCAAGACCCCATGGGTGGTGTGGTTGGCGGCCAACTCCGGCAGCGTCGGCATCGCGGCCAGCGCGGCCGTATAGGCCGCGGCCGTCTGTTCGTGTGCTGTCGCCATCCGGGCGCTGTCGACACCGGCCCGGTACAGCCACGACAGATACGGCAGATGCGCCGCCTGATACTGCTCACCGGCGACACCGCGCCACAGCCCGGCCGCCACCGATGCCAGCAGTGCGGTCAGATCCTGCGCCGCCGTGGTGTATGCCACGCTCAGCGACGACCATGCGCCCGCGGCCGCGAGCAGCGGTCCGGGACCGGGACCGGAAGTGAGCAGCGTCGCGTGCACCTCAGGCGGAGACGCCATCCACACGGACCCGAACACAAGAATTCACTGTAGCGAATCTGAAGTTTCGGTCGCCCGAACTTCTATCCTTCTTCGTCCGGCCAGCTGCCCGGCAGCAGGGGCATACGCGGCTCGTCGTCGAAGGCGCCGCCGGACGACACCGTCAATCCCCCGGCCGGAGCGTGACCGCGGACCAGCGTCCCGGCAAATCCCGTAGCGCCACGCGAAGACGCCGTCACGCTGGGGTCAGCTGGATCACCCCAGTCTGGTTCCACCTCGACGTTGAGATCCATGAAGGCGTCGTCGGGCCGGCGCAGCTTGGTGCGTCGACGGCGTCGGGTCCGCTGCTGATCGCGTTCGGCCGCGGTCGCAGCGGCGGCAGCCGCCGAACCGCGCGGCTCGGAGGCCTTGCGTGACGCCCCTGCGCCAACCGGCATGCCAGATCCGGTACCGATGCCGGGCGGGCCGAGCAGGTATGGAGGGAAGAACGGCGCACCACCTGGCGGCGGGGGCGGCGGCGCCGGCGCGGGGCCGCCGATGCCTGCCGCCGCGGGCGCCGGAGCTGGAGCCGGTGCCGGAGCCGGCGCAGACGGGATCGCCGGCGCCGGGCCTCCTGCCGAGCCCGATCCGACCCCGAAGGCATCGGGAACGGTGTCCAGTGGCAGCGGCGCGAGAGGCTGTGGAAGGCCCGCCAATCCGGCCAGCCCGGCGAGACCTCCTACGGCGCCCACCGGCGCGACCAGCACGCCGATCGCGGCGGCGAACAACTGGGGCGACTGGGCCAGCCAGGAGCCGATCTCGGCGAGGTGTGTCGGCCAGTCGAACTCGGCGAGCTGAACCAGGTATTGGAACGCCAATGCGGGGTTCTGCTGGAAGTTCACGCCGAGCTGCTGAAAGTCCTCCCACAGTTCCAGTGCCCGCACCAGCCAGAACATCGGCTGGTTGGGATCGACGTATTCGTCATAGGGAATACCGTTCATCATGGCGTGAGCAGGATCCCAATTGATCTGCCCGTTGCTGGCGGTCTGCAGAATCTTGGCGATCAGCTGATCCAGTGGATCGTTGACGGTGGGGTCGGTGCCCTCGTCATCATCAGCAGGTTGCGCGTCAGCCTTGAGGATCGGAGGTACCGCCGGGGTGTGTGGCACCGAGGCGACCGCCGCGCCACTGACGGCTTGGTACGTCGCCATCGTCGCCGCGGCCTGCACCCACATCCGCACGTAGTCGGCCTCGTTGAGGGCAATCGGAATGGTATTGATCCCAAAGAAATTCGTCGCCACCAATACCCCATGGGTGGCGTGATTGGCGGCCAACTCCGGCAACGTCGGCATGGCGGCCAGTGCGCTGACATAAGCTCCGGCAGCCGTCTCGTACTGGGCCGCCGTTGCCGCACTGTCCGCACTCGCCTGGGCCAGCCACGCCAGGTAGGGCGAGTGAGCCGCCGCATACGCCTGCGCACTCGGACCTTGCCAGGCCCCGGCCTCAACGGAGCCCAGCAGAACCTGCAGTTCGTCAGCCGCGTCGGTGTACTGGACTCCCAGTGCCGACCACGCGGACGCGGAAGCCAGCAGCGGACCGGGCCCAGCCCCGGCACTCAGCAACGCGGAGTGCACCTCGGGCGGAGATGCCATCCATGCCGGCGCGGTCATGAGTGACCGCACCGCAATCTGTTGAATATGATTTTCATTATCGGCAATTCAATACCCGCCGCGGGGCCCGCACAAGAAGTTCCACCCCCGCGTTAGCTGCACTGATGCTGTGATACCCGTGTCTTAGCTGACATCATCGTTCACATGCCGATTCCGCAGTTCATCGTCGACCTCCGTGCCCACATCGGCCACGCTCCGCTGTGGCTGATCGGTGTGACGGCGGTGGTTGTCCGCGGCGACGAAGTGCTGCTCGTCGAACGCGCTGACAACGGCGTCTGGAGCGGGAGGTCCTAGAACAGGGTGGGCAGGCCGATGGCCGAGTCCACCGCCAGCGCGCAGAAGACCAGCGCCAGGTAGTTGTTGGACTGCAGGAACAGTCGCAGCGGTTTGACCGGCTCGCCGCGACGGACTCCCGCGTACAGCTGGTGGGCCATGGCCAGGAACCAGGCGCCGGCCAGTACCGCCACCGTCGCATACAGCCAGCCTGCGGCGGGCACCAGCGCCAACGTCGCCAGCACCGTCGCCCAGGTGTAGACCACGATCCGGTGGGTGACCACGTGCTCGGTGGCGACTACCGGCAGCATGGGCACCCCGGCCGCCGCGTAGTCCTCCTTGTAGCGCATCGCCAGCGCCCAGGTGTGCGGCGGCGTCCAGAAGAAGATCACCAAGAACATCACCAGCGCGGGCCAGCCGATGGTGCCGGTAACCGCCGACCAGCCGATCACCACCGGCATGCAGCCGGCCGCCCCGCCCCAGACCACGTTCTGGGAGGTACGCCGCTTGAGCATCATCGAGTAGACCAGCACGTAGAACGCGATGGTGGCCGTGGCCAGCAGGCCCGAGATCAAGTTGGTGGTGCGCCACAGCCAGATGAACGAGCCGGCGCCCAGCGCCAGGCTGAACACCAGGGCGTTGCGGGTCGGCACTGCGTCGCGAGCCAGCGGACGGCGCGCGGTGCGCTTCATCACCTTGTCGATGTCGGCGTCGACCACGCAGTTCAGCGCGTTGGCGCTGGCGGCGGCCAGCATCCCGCCGATCAGCGTGTTGAAGATCAGCACCGGATTCACCGTGCCACGGTCCGCCAGCAGCATCGCCGGAATCGTGGTGACCAGCAACAACTCGATGATTCGGGGCTTGGTCAGCGACAGGTACGCCAACAACGTGCTGCGCATGGCGCGTATTCGGCGCGGCTCAGCGCGCTCGCGAATACTCACGTGATGACTCCTAGGATGGCAGCTGCGACGCCAGCTTCTACTACGGACGATGGTAGACCGCCTGGCCAGGTCGTCCGAATCGCAGGGTCAATTCACGGCGAATCCACACGGCGACCGGACCTGCAACACTGCGCTTGCCCGCATTAGGGTGAGAATCAACCCGGCTTGTTGTGAAGACCTATCTCGAAGATGAGGACCCGAAGTTCGTGACCACTGCTGCAGAGATCTCCGCTCTTACCCGCCCGCACCACCCCGCAGACTGGGCCGAGATCGACTCCGTCGCAGTCGACACCGCCCGGGTGCTGGCCGCTGACGCGGTGCAGAAGGTCGGCAACGGCCATCCGGGCACCGCGATGAGCCTGGCTCCGCTGGCCTACACGCTGTTTCAGCGGGTGATGCGCCACGACCCGTCCGACACCGAATGGCTCGGCCGCGACCGGTTCGTCTTGTCGTGCGGGCACTCCAGCCTGACGCTGTACATCCAGCTCTACCTGGGCGGTTTCGGCCTGGAACTGGCCGACATCGAGGCACTGCGCACCTGGGGTTCCAAGACTCCGGGCCACCCGGAGTTCCGCCACACCAAGGGTGTGGAGATCACCACCGGCCCGCTCGGTCAGGGCCTGGCCTCGGCGGTCGGCATGGCGATGGCCGCACGCTACGAGCGCGGCCTGTTCGACCCCGAGACCGCGCCGGGCGAGAGCCCGTTCGACCACTTCGTCTACGTGATCGCCTCCGACGGCGACATCCAGGAGGGCGTCACCAGTGAGGCGTCCTCGCTGGCCGGCGTCCAGCAGCTGGGCAACCTCATCGTGTTCTACGACCACAACAAGATCTCCATCGAGGATGACACCGCGATCGCTCTCTGCGAGGACACCGCCGCCCGCTACCGGTCCTACGGCTGGCACGTCCAGGAGGTCGAGGGCGGCGAGAACGTGACCGGCATCGAAGAGGCGATCGCCAACGCGAAGGCCGTCACCGACAAGCCGTCGTTCATCTCGCTGCGCACGATCATCGGCTACCCGTCCCCGGGCAAGATGAACACCGGCGCCATTCACGGCTCGGCGCTCGGCGGCGACGAGGTGGCCGCCACCAAGTCCGCACTCGGGTTCGACCCGGACAAGGCGTTCGACGTCCGCGAAGACGTGATCACCCACACCCGCGGGCTGGTGGCACGCGGCAAGGCGGCCCACGCGGACTGGCAGGTGCAGTTCGAGTCGTGGGCGGCCCGCGAACCGGAGCGCAAGGCGCTGCTGGACCGATTGCTCGCCGGTGCACTGCCCGACGGCTGGGACGCCGAACTGCCCTACTGGGAGCCCGGCTCCAAGGCCGTTGCCACCCGCGCCGCGTCCGGCAAGGTGCTCAACGCGGTCGGCGCCAAGCTTCCCGAATTGTGGGGCGGCTCAGCGGATCTGGCGGGTAGCAACAACACCACCATGGACGGTGTCAAGTCGTTCGGGCCGGCGTCGATCTCCACCGGCGAGTACACCGCCGACCCGTACGGCCGCACCCTGCACTTCGGGATCCGCGAGCACGCGATGGGTTCGATCCTGTCCGGCATCGTGCTGCACGGGCCCACCCGCGCCTACGGCGGCACGTTCCTGCAGTTCTCCGACTACATGCGGCCCGCGGTGCGACTGGCGGCGCTGATGGACATCGACCCGATCTATGTGTGGACCCACGACTCGATCGGGCTCGGCGAAGACGGCCCGACGCACCAGCCGATCGAGCACCTGGCGGCATTGCGTGCCATCCCCCGGCTGTCGGTGGTGCGACCGGCGGACGCCAACGAGACGGCCTACGCCTGGCGCACCGTCCTGGCCCGCGGCGCGAGCAGCGGCCCGGTGGGGCTGATCCTGACCCGGCAGAATGTGCCGATCATCGAGGGCACCGACGCCGAGGGCGTCGCACGCGGAGGCTATGTGCTGGGCGGTCTCGAAGGCGCCGGTGCCGACGAGCCCGACGTGGTGTTGATCGCCACCGGCTCGGAGGTGCAGCTCGCGATTGAGGCGCAAGAACTCTTGGCGGCCAGGAACATCAACGCCCGCGTGGTGTCGATGACGTGTCTGGAGTGGTTCGAATCGCAGCCGTCCGATTACCGCGACGCCGTGTTGCCGCCGTCGGTGTCGGCTCGGGTGGCGGTTGAAGCCGGTATCGCGCAGTGCTGGCACAAGATCGTCGGCGACACCGGCGAGATCGTGTCGATCGAGCACTACGGCGAATCCGCCGACTATCAAACGCTGTTCCGTGAGTTCGGACTGACCGCGGAGGCCGTCGTCGCCGCGGCCATGCGAACCCTGGATAACTGACGTCAATCGAATCCGATTGAGAAGGAGCGCAACATGACTCAGAACCCGAAGCTTGCCGCTCTCAGCGCCGCCGGCGTGTCGGTGTGGCTCGACGACCTGTCCCGCGACCGGCTCACGTCGGGCAACCTGGCCGAGCTTGTCGCCACCCGCAGCGTGGTCGGGGTGACCACCAACCCGACCATCTTCCAGAAGGCGCTGGAGAAGGGGCACGCCTACGACCAACAGCTGGCCGAGTTGGCCGCTCGCGGCGCCGACGTGGACGCGGTGATCCGCACGGTCACGACCGACGACGTGCGCAATGCCTGCGACGTGCTCTCGGCGGCGTGGGAGGCGTCCGACGGCGTGGACGGACGGGTATCGATCGAGGTCGATCCCCGCCTCGCCCACGACACCGACAAGACCGTCGCCCAGGCCGTCGAGCTGTGGAAGATCGTCGACCGGCCGAACCTGTTCATCAAGATTCCGGCCACCAAGGCCGGCCTGCCGGCCATCACCGCGGTACTGGCCGAAGGGATTTCGGTCAACGTCACGCTGATCTTCTCCGTGGAGCGGCACCGCGAGGTGATGGACGCCTATCTGGCCGGCCTACAGGCCGCCAAGGCCGCCGGACACGACCTGGCCAAGATCCACTCGGTGGCATCGTTCTTCGTTTCCCGGGTGGACACCGAGATCGACGCCCGTCTGGAGAAGATCAGCTCGGCCGAGGCCCTGGCGTTGCGCGGCAAGGCCGGTCTCGCCAATGCCCGGTTGGCCTACGCCGCCTACCAGGAAGTCTTCGCCGGCGAGCGCTTCGTCGCGCTGGCTGCCGACGGTGCTCGGGTGCAGCGCCCGTTGTGGGCGTCGACCGGGGTCAAGAACCCCGACTATCCGGACACCCTGTACGTCACCGAGCTGGTCGCGGCCCACACCGTCAACACCATGCCGGAACCGACGTTGGACGCGGTCGCCGACCACGGAGACATCACCGGCGACACCATCGCCGGAACCGCGTCGGCATCCCGGCAGGTCTTCGACCAACTCGCCGCGGCGGGCATCGACCTGACCGGCGTGTTCGTGGTGCTGGAGAACGAGGGCGTCGAGAAGTTCGAAACGTCCTGGGGCGAACTGTTGGACGCCACGGCAAAGCAGCTCGAAGAGGCTAAGTGATCTGATGGCCGGCGCCGGGGCAGCGCGAAACACCCCCTCGGGGTGGCAGAATCCGTTGCGAGACAAGCGAGACAAACGCCTGCCCCGCATCGCCGGCCCTTGTGGCGTGGTGATTTTCGGGGTCACCGGTGACCTCGCCCGCAAGAAGCTGATGCCGGCGATCTACGACCTGGCCAACCGCGGGTTGCTGCCGCCCACCTTTGCGCTGGTCGGTTTCGCCCGCCGGGACTGGGCGGACGAGGACTTCGCCGACGTGGTCTACCAGGCCGTCAAAGAGCACGCTCGGACCCCGTTCCGTCAGGTGGTCTGGGATCGGCTGGCGTCCGGATTCCGGTTCGTCACCGGCACATTCGATGATGACGAGGCTTTTGCCCGACTGGCGGAGACCCTCGAACAGCTCGACGCCGAGCGTGGCACCGGCGGCAATCACGCCTTCTACCTGTCGATCCCGCCCGGTGCGTTCCCGGTGGTCTGCGAGAAGCTGCACTCGACGGGGCTGGCCCGGCCGCGGGACGGCCGATGGAGCCGGGTGGTGATCGAGAAGCCGTTCGGTCACGACCTGACCAGCGCGGTCGAGCTCAACGGCGTGGTCAACAGCGTCTTCCCCGAGGAGTCGGTGTTCCGGATCGACCACTACCTGGGCAAGGAGACGGTCCAGAACATCCTGGCGCTGCGCTTCGCCAACCAGCTGTTCGACCCGATCTGGAACGCCCACTACGTCGACCACGTGCAGATCACCATGGCCGAGGACATCGGCTTGGGCGGGCGGGCCGGCTACTACGACGGCATCGGCGCGGCCCGGGACGTGATTCAGAACCACCTGCTGCAGTTGCTGGCCCTCACGGCGATGGAGGAGCCGGTGAGCTTCTCCCCTGCCGAGTTGCAGGCCGAGAAGATCAAGGTGCTCTCGGCCACCCGGCTGGCGCAGCCCCTGGATGAGACCACCTCTCGTGGCCAGTACGCCGCCGGTTGGCAGGGCGGCGAGCATGTCGTGGGCCTCCTCGACGAAGAGGGGTTCGCCCACGATTCGCGGACCGAGACCTTCGCGGCGATCACCCTGGAGGTCGACACGAGGCGTTGGGCCGGCGTGCCGTTCTACCTGCGCACCGGAAAGCGTCTGGGCCGGCGGGTCACCGAGATCGCGCTGGTGTTCAAACGCGCACCGCACCTGCCCTTCGACGACACCATGACGGACGAATTGGGCAAGAACGCGCTGGTGATTCGGGTACAGCCTGACGAGGGGATCACGCTGCGGTTCGGTTCCAAGGTGCCCGGCCATCTGATGGAGGTCCGTGACGTCAACATGGACTTCTCCTACGGATCGGCGTTCTCCGAGGATTCACCGGAGGCCTATGAGCGTCTGATCCTGGACGTGCTGTTGGGCGAGCCCTCCCTGTTTCCGGTCAACGCCGAGGTCGAATTATCTTGGGAGATACTCGATCCGGTATTGGAGAACTGGGCCGAGCACGGCAAGCCCGAGCCGTATGTGGCGGGGAGTTGGGGACCGCAGTCGGCGTTCGAGATGCTCACGCGTTCCGGCCGGGAATGGCGGCGGCCATGATCCGCGCCGGCGACGATGCAGTGGGGGCACCCCCAGCCGCGCAGCGGCGAGGGGGACGAGGCACGAGCGATGCTGAGGAGCGGCGCCGATGATCATCGAGCTGCCGGACACCACCACCACCGCGATCAACAAGAAGCTCAACGCGATCCGCGAGCAGGTCGGTGCGGCGACCACGGGCCGGGTACTGACGCTGATCGTCGCCTTGGAGACCGACGCCCTGCTCGATGAGTCCATCGAGGCGGCCAACATCGCCAGCCAAGAACACCCGAGCCGGGTGATCGCTGTGGTCAGCGGAGATTCTGATGCCGACGAGTCCCGTCTTGACGCCGAGGTGCGGATGTTCGGCGATGCCGGCGCCAGCGAGGTGGTGGTGCTGCGACTGTACGGCCCGCTGGCCGGTCACGCCGACGCCGTCGTCGTGCCGTTCCTGCTGCCCGATATCCCGGTGGTGGCGTGGTGGCCCGATGTCGCACCGGCCTCACCGGCCACCGACCCGCTGGGTGCCCTGGCGTTGCGGCGGATCACCGACGCGACCAATGCCCCCGATCCCCGGACAGCGATCAACGGTCGCCGAGACGGCTACACCGCCGGTGACACCGACCTGGCGTGGAGTCGGATCACCTACTGGCGGGCGCTGCTCGCCTCGGCACTGGATCAGCCGCCGTTTGAGCCGATCCGCTCTGCGGTGGTCTCCGGGCTGGCCACCGAGCCGGCCCTGGACATCTTGGCCGGCTGGCTGGCCAGTCGTATCGACGGTCCGGTGCGGCGCGCGGTCGGCGAACTGAAGATCGAATTGACCCGCGACAGCGAGACCGTGGCGCTCAGCCGCCCCCAGGACGGGGTCACCGCCACCTTGAGCCGCACCGGAAAGCCCCCGGCGCTGGTGCCGCTGCCCCGACGGGTGACCGCGGAGTGCCTGGCTGAAGATCTGCGCCGGCTGGATCCCGACGTCATTTACGGTGCCGCGCTGACCGGCCTGCAAGAAGTGGAGTATCTGTGATCGTTGCGACCTATCCCGACGCCGACGCCCTGGTCGCCGCTGCCGGCGACCGGCTGGCCGATGCCGTTGAGTCGGCCATCGCCGCCCGGGGGCGGGCATTGGTCGTCCTGACCGGCGGCGGGACCGGCATCGCGCTACTGCATCGCCTGGGCGAGCATGCCGCACGCATCGACTGGACAAAGGTGCATCTGTTCTTCGGCGACGACCGCTTCGTTCCGGCAGCCGATGCCGACCGCAACGACAAGCAGGCCCGCGAAGCGCTGTTGGGCCGCATCGAGATCCCGGCTGCCAATGTGCACGCCATGCCGGCCAGCGACGGCGAATACGGCGACGATCTCGAGGCCGCCGCGCTGGCCTACCAGGAGGTACTTGCCGCCAACGCCGAGCCGGGCCAGCCCGCGCCGGACTTCGACGTACACCTCCTGGGCATGGGCGCCGAAGGCCACGTCAACTCGTTGTTTCCCGACACCGCCGCCGTCCGCGAGGCCACCCGGCTGGTTGTCGGGGTACCCGACTCGCCCAAGCCGCCCCCGCGCCGAATCACCCTGACACTGCCTGCGATCCAGCGCTCCCGCGAAGTGTGGCTGGTGGTGGCCGGTGAGGCCAAGGCCGAGGCGGTCGCCGCCGCGGTTGGTGGCGCCGACCCGGTCGCGGTACCGGCCGCCGGCGCTACGGGACGCGAGCAGACGGTATGGCTGCTGGACGAGACCGCCGCCTCACGGCTGCCCGCCACGTCATAATGAGCGCTATGGCAGACAGAAGCTCGGGCACCGGTACGGAACGCAAGCGGCTCAAGACACTGGCTCAGGCAGCACTGAACGCCGACGTGACCGTCGGGCAGCTTGAGGATGTCCTCGGCGGTCTGGGCAACACGATGAATGAGCTGAACAGTTCACTCGCGGGCCTCAACGCCACCGTCGAACGGCTGGGCGCCGGCCTGGACCATCTTGACGAGACCATGGGCAGTCTCGACGACCTGGCCCGCCGCTTGGTGACACTGATCGAACCGGTGGAGGCCATCGTCAGCCGGATCGACTACCTGGTCGAAGTCGGCGAGACGGCCATGTCGCCGCTGGCGGCAACCGAGAATGCGGTGCGCGGCATGTTCAATGCCATGCGGAATCGGGTGGTGCGCTGACGCGGGGCCGACCCAGCCGGACCGCAGCGTGGTCGCCGCGGCCGGTCCGCATCAGGAGTACTTGATGAGCAGTCCGACGGCGATGATGGACGTCAGCCAGATAGCGATGACGAAGTAGGTCAACCGGTCCAAGTTCTTCTCGACGACGGTCGAGCCGGACAGGCTGGACTGCACACCGCCACCGAACAGGGTCGACAGGCCGCCACCCTTGGCGCGGTGCAGCAGCACCAGCAGAATCACCAGCAGGCTGGTGATCACCAAGAGAATCTGCAGCGTCAAGATCATGCCGCTACCCTACCGTTCGCTCTGGGCTGGCCCCGGCGCCGGGTCAAGGGAGGGGCCCGCCGGCGGCCAGCGCCGCCAGCATCGCGAACTGCTCACCGTCGAGCGATGCCCCGCCGACCAGGCCGCCATCCACGTCGGGCTGGCCGATCAGTTCGCCGACGTTCTTGGCGTTGACCGAACCGCCATAGAGCACCCGGACGGTGTCGGCGATCTTGGGCGAGGCGAGCTTGCCCAGCTCGGCGCGCACGGCCGAACACACCTCCTGCGCGTCCGCCGCACCGGCGACGCGGCCGGTGCCGATGGCCCACACCGGTTCGTAGGCGATGACGCTCGCGCCGATCTGCTCGGCGCTCAAGCCGGCCAGGGAGCCACGCAATTGCTCCACGCAGTGCTCGACGTGGCTGCCGGCCTCCCGGATCTCCAGGTGCTCGCCGATGCAGATGATCGGGGTCAGGCCGTGCTTGAGGGCAGCGGCGGCCTTCGCGGCGACCAACGCGTCGTCCTCACCGTGGTAGCTGCGACGCTCCGAGTGCCCAACGACGACGAAGGTGCAACCCAGCTTGGACAGGAACGCACCGCTGACCTCGCCGGTGTAGGCGCCCGCATCATGCTGCGAGACGTCCTGGGCACCGAAGGTCAGCCGAAGCTTGTCCCCGTCGACCAGGGTCTGCACGCTGCGCAGGTCGGTGAACGGCGGCAGCACCGTGACGTCGACCTTGTCGAAGTACTTGTCCGGCAGCGCGAATGCCACCTTCTGCACCAGTGCGATCGCCTCAAAGTGGTTGAGGTTCATCTTCCAGTTGCCGGCGATCAGCGGCTTGCGACTCATTGCGACCCTCCGTTTTCCAGGACCTGAAGGCCCGGAAGCGATTTGCCCTCAAGGTATTCCAAGGACGCCCCGCCGCCGGTGGAGATGTGTGAGAAGCCGTCGTCCGGCAATCCGAGCGCCCGTACCGCCGCAGCGGAGTCGCCCCCGCCGACGACGCTGAAGGCGCCCTTGGCGGTGGCGGCTGCGATCGCCTCGGCCACTCCCCTGGTCCCCGCCGCGAAGGCCGGGAACTCGAACACGCCCATCGGGCCGTTCCAGAAGATGGTCTTGGCGTTCGACAGCAGGGCGGCGAACCGTTCCACCGAGCCCGGACCGACGTCCAGGCCCATCTTCTGATCCGGAATGGCGTCCGCGGCGACGACCTCGCCGGTGGCGGCGGCGTCGAACTTGTCGGCGACGACGATGTCCACCGGGAGCCGCAGCACGTCGGCGTAGTCATCCAGCAGTTGCCGGCAGGTGTCCACCATGTCGGCCTCCAGCAGCGAGGTTCCGACCTGAAGTCCTTGGGCAGCCAGGAAGGTGAAGCACATGCCGCCGCCGATCACGATGCTGTCGGCCTTGGTCGCCAGCGACTTGATCACGCCCAGCTTGTCGGAGACCTTCGATCCGCCCAGCACCACCGCATAGGGCCGTTCGGTGGATTCGGTCAGCTGCTGCAGCACGTTGATCTCGGCCGCGACCAGGGTTCCGGCGTACGACGGGAGCAGCGTGGCGATGTCGTAGACGGAGGCCTGCTTGCGGTGCACCACACCGAATCCGTCGGAGACGAAGGCCCCCGGCGAGCCGTCCGGCGCCGCGACCAGCTCGGCCAGCGCCCGGGCCAGAGCCAGGCGCTCGTTGTCGTCCTTGCTGGTCTCCCGCGGGTCGAAGCGGATGTTCTCCAGCAGCAGCACGTCGCCGTCGGTCAGACCTTCGGCACGGGCCAGCGCGTCGGTGCCTACCACGTCACCGGCCAGCTGAACGTGCCGGCCCAACTGCTCGCCGAGTGCGGCCGCGACCGGCGCCAGCGACAGCTTGGGGTCCGGACCGTCCTTGGGCCGGCCCAGGTGCGCGGTCACCACAACCTTGGCGCCGGCGTCGACCAGCGCGCGCAGCGTGGGCACCGATGCGGTGATCCGGCCCAGGTCGGTGATCTTGCCATCGTCGAGTGGGACGTTCAGGTCGGAGCGCACCAGCACGCCCCGACCCGAAACACCCTCGGCGATCAGTTCAGAGACAGCCTTGACCGAAGACACAGTCACGATCGCGTTACAGCGACTTGCCGACGAGGGCGATCAGATCGACCAGCCGGTTGGAGTAGCCCCACTCGTTGTCGTACCAGGAGACCACCTTGGCCTGGTTGTCGATGACCTTGGTCAGCCCGGAGTCGTACAGCGACGAGTGCGGGTCGGTGACGATGTCGCTCGACACGATCGGGGCGTCGTAGTACTTCAGGATGCCCTTCATCGGGCCCTCGGCGGCGGCCTTCATGGCGGCGTTGATGTCTTCGACCGACGCCGACTTGCTCAGCTCGGCGGTCAGGTCGGTGACCGAGCCGGTGGGGATCGGCACCCGCAGCGCGTAACCGTCCAGCTTGCCCTTCAGCTCGGGCAGCACCAGGCCGATCGCCTTGGCGGCACCGGTGCCGGTGGGCACGATGTTGACCGCGGCGGCGCGGGCGCGACGCAGGTCGCTGTGCGGGCCGTCCTGCAGGTTCTGGTCCTGGGTGTAGGCGTGGATGGTGGTCATCAGGCCCTTGACGATGCCGAACTCGTCGTTGAGCACCTTGGCCAGCGGGCCGAGGCAGTTCGTGGTGCACGAGGCGTTGGAGATGATGTTCTGGCTGCCGTCGTACTTGTCGTCGTTGACGCCCAGCACGATGGTGATGTCCTCATCGGTGGCCGGCGCGGAGATGATGACCTTCTTGGCGCCCGCGTCCAGGTGGCCCTTGGCCTTGGCGGCGTTGGTGAAGATGCCGGTGGACTCGACGACGACGTCGACACCCAGGTCACCCCAGGGCAGAGCCGCCGGGCCTTCCTTGACCTCGAGGGCCTTGATCTTGGTGTTCCCGACGACGATGGTGTCGTCACCTTCGAGGCTGACGTCGTGGGGCAGCCGGCCCAGGATCGAGTCGAACTTCAGCAGGTGCGCCAGGCTGGCGTTGTCGGTCAGGTCGTTGACCGCGACGATCTCGATGTCGGTGTTGTTACCCAGGGCCTTCTGCGCGTCCAATGCCCTGAAGAAGTTCCGCCCGATGCGGCCGAAGCCGTTCACGCCTACCCGGACCGTCACTGGTCTCTCCTCGTGTTACGAAGTTGCTGGTGTACTCGGCCGTCAGCCTAGCGGGCGTTGCGAGCGCGGCGAAGCCGGGCGAAGGCAGACGCCCGCCATTTCGGCTAGCGCGTGACCGAGCCCACAGGCCCCTCGGTACGGCGGACGGGCAGGTCGTCACCGGGTTCGGGCCAGGGCTGGCGGCTGAGCATGTCGGCCACGGCCACGTAACCGGCTTCGATCAGCCCGGATTTGGCGTCGACAATCCGGTAGGCCTGCTCTTTCCGGTGGATGGGTTGACCTTCGAGCACGATCACCCGCAGGTCGCCCTCGGCGAAGTGGCAGCGGCGCTGCACGGCCGCGAGCAGCTGCTCGTTGTGGAGGTGACCTTCGCCGAAGTTCCACCCGATCAGCGGACCGGCGATGATTTCGCCGTCACGGATGTTGTAGTCGGCGACATTGTCGAGCGCTCGGGGCAGCAGGCCGTTCAGTGCCCGGCCCTGCAGGTGCATGGCTCGGAATGCCCCGGGGACTTTGTCGGCGACCAGGTCGGCGGTGGACTGGTCATAGAACTTCGCCAACTGGTTGATGACCAGTGCCGAGCTCTTGACCACGTTGGCCTCCACGATGTCCTCGGCGCCGTTGCGGAAGCACCAGAAGCTGGCCGCCCAGTTCCCGGCGTAATAGCGCATGGCCGGAAGGAACGAAATCTGCTGCGGAAACATGTTTCCGGCCACCGGGATCACGATGAGCCCGGTGAACAGGATGGCCATCAACAGCGGCGACCGCAGGTCATAGACGCTGACTTCGGGGTGTTGTCCGAATAGGAAGAACAGTGAGAAGAGGAAGAACACATTCCATTCCAACGGGACTCCCATCGGGAGGTTGGACAAGATGTTGAGGTGAAAGATCACCATGAACGCGATCAAGAACCATCGCCACGAATGATCACCGGCAACCAGCACCAGTAGCGCCGGCACGACGAACTCGGCGGTGGTGCCGCCGACGTGTGCCATCAACTGCGGGATCCGGGTGGGCCGCAGGTCGTTGACGTGATCGCGGTACATCAGGTGTTTGAGGCCGGTGAAGATCTTGGAGCGCAGCAGGGCGTTGTTGCTCGTCATCACCGCGACGACATAGGGAAAGTGGTGGTTGAGCTTGGAGGTGGCCGCACCCCACCACAGCCCGAGGATGATGAGTTTGAACGCGGCCATCTGGTCGACGTAGGGGAAGAAGAAGACGAGCAACGTCAGCCCGTAGTGCTCGGCGCGGGCGGCCAGGAAGATCGTCTTGTCCCGCAGGCCCAGCAGAACCAGTGCGACGGCCATCGGCGCCACCACCATCGGGTCCAACAGACCTACCGGGGCGGGATCGCCCTGACCCGGTGACAGCAATGCCCAGACACCGGAGCCCAGCACCGCGGCATACAGCGCGATATCGATCACGGTGCGGGAATCGCCGCGGGTGAACGGGACCTTGCCGGGCCAGGGCGGCAATCGGATTGTGTTGGGCCGCAACCAGTACAAGACACCACCGATGGGCGGCCAGAACCGGGCGGTCAACGGACCGGATCCACAGCCCAAGCCCAGGATTTCGAACAGCAGGCTGAAGACGACGAGCTTCTGATAAACGATCGGCTGGGTCCACCAGTCGGCGATGCGCCCGAGCTCGCCCAGGCCCGGGGTCAATGCGATGACTGCCGCCGCGCCTGCGGCGTAGGCCGCGATCTTGATCAGGTAGATCAGGTAGACCCCGGACGGGGTGCCGAAACCCTCTTCGGCCCAGTGCCTACTGCAGACCTGGATCCGAGTCGCCCACGGGGTGGCGCGCCACGTTTCGGGGTCGGCGTCGGGAACCGACGGTTTGATGAACCCCATGCTGTCCTCACTCCCTGCCGTGTGCCCGTTCTGTTATAGCGGTAAGTGCAGGCGCGGGAAGTGGTTTCGGCTCCGCTAGGCGTCTTCAAGCAGCTCCGGGGTGACCGCGGACTCGGTGTCGGGAATGCCGTCCTGCTTGGCCTTGCGGTCGGCCATCGACAACAACCGCCGGATCCGCCCTGCCACCGCGTCTTTGGTCATCGGTGGGTCAGCCAGCCGGCCCAGCTCCTCCAGGGAAGCCTGCCGATGCTCGACTCGCAGCTTGCCGGCCGAAGCCAGATGATCGGGCACGGTGTCGCCGAGGATCGCCAGTGCACGTTCCACCCGTGCCGCCGCCGCCACAGCCGCCCGCGCGGAGCGGCGCAGGTTGGCGTCGTCGAAGTTGGCCAGCCGGTTGGCGGTCGCCCGCACCTCGCGGCGGATCCGGCGTTCCTCCCAGGCCAGCCGGGTGTCTTGGGCACCCATTCGGGTCAGCAGCGCCCCGATCGCCTCGCCGTCGCGCACCACCACCCGGTCCGCGCCCCGCACCTCGCGGGCCTTGGCACTGACCCCGAGCCGGCGCGCCGCGCCGACCAGCGCCAGGGCGGCCTCCGGACCAGGGCAGCCGATCTCCAGAGCCGACGAGCGGCCCGGCTCGGTGAGGGAACCGTGCGCCAAAAACGCTCCCCGCCAGGCAGCTTCGGCGTCAGCGACACTGCCACCGACAACCTGGGCGGGCAGGCCCCGCACCGGGCGCCCGCGCAGGTCCAGCAACCCGGTCTGACGGGCCAGAGCTTCACCGTCTTTCGTCACGCGCAGCACGTAGCGGGTGCTCTTGCGCATCCCGCTGGCGGTCAGCACGTGCACGATCGCGTTGTAGCCGTACAGGTCGAAGATGTCCTTGCGCAGCCTGCGCGCGATGACCCCCAGGTCCACCTCGGCTTCGACCACGACCCGACCGGCCACGATGTGCAGTCCGCCGGCGAAGCGCAGCAGTGCCGCGACCTCGGCGCGGCGCGCACTCACCGAACTGACCACGAGACGGCTCAGCTCGTCCTTGACTTCGGCCGTCATCGCCACGACTTGTCACCTCCCGGCCCGAGCCCACTCGGTCCACTCACGCCGGATTGCCGGCCCCCGCCCTCGGCATGCGTCGCGACCGGTGTCGGAACGGTCAACGTCGATGCGTCGATGCTCCGAACCCCGTCCAGCGCCGCCGCTAACTTTCCTGGGTCATGTAAAGGTGTACCAGGTCGGGCCACGTCCACGAACCGAACCTCGGCAGCGAACAACGTGGCAGCCCGCCGCAGCTGCTCGCGTTCACGTTCACTGGGCACCCGGCCTGCGTCGATGATGATGTGATCCACCGTGAAATCGGGCGCGTGTTGCGCCAACACGTGAAGGTGACGCTCGACGGAGAATCCCGCGGTCTCCCCCGGCTCGGCCACCAGGTTGAGCACCAGGGCACGTCGGGCCGTGGTTTTCTGCAGCGCCGAGGCCAGACCCGGTACCAAAAGGTGCGGAATCACACTGGTGAACCACGAGCCCGGACCGAGCACGACCAGATCCGCGGACATGATGGCGTCCACCGCTTGGCGGGTGGCCGGCGGACTGCCCGGCAACATCCGTACCCGGCGCACCTTTCCCGGAGTGGTTGCGATGGCCACCTGCCCCCGGATCACCCGGAACAGTCGCGGATCGGCTTCCAGCCCGGACACGTCGGCTTCGATCTGCAGCGCGATCGGGCACATCGGCAGCACTCGGCCCTTGACCCCGAGCATGCGGCCGAGCTCGTCGAGTGCGGCGACCGGGTCGGCGAGCACTTCGTTGAGGCCGGCCAGCAGCAGGTTGCCGATCGGGTGCCCCGCAAGCGCGCCGCTGCCGCCGAAGCGGTGCTGCAAGATGGTCGCCCACAGCTGGCCCGTCGGGGTGTCAGCGGCCAGCGCCGCCAGTGCCATCCGCAGGTCCCCGGGCGGCACCACGTCGAGCTCACCGCGCAACCGACCCGACGAGCCGCCGTCGTCGGCAACGGTCACCACCGCGGTGACGTGCGGGGTCAGCCGGCGGGCAGCCGACAGCGTCGCGTACAGGCCGTGCCCACCACCGAGCGCGACGATGCTCGGATTGCCATGCGCGGGCTCAACGCTCACTGGCGCCGCTCCTCCTCATCGCTCCGCAAGCTCCGTCCCCCTCGCCGCTGCGCGGCTGGAGGCACCCCCACTGCATCGTCGCCGGCGCAACTCATTCGCGGCCCAGATCCCGGTGCAGCACCCGCACCGACAGCTCGTCGTTGTCGTCTTGCGCATCCAGCAGCCGTGCCAATGCCTCGGCGATGGCCACACTGCGATGCTTGCCGCCGGTACACCCGATGGCCAGGGTCATGTACCGCTTTCCCTCTCGCCGATAGCCACTGACCACTAGGGCCAAAAGTCGGTGGTAGCCGACAAGGAATTCGTCGGCGCCCGGTTGGCTCAGCACATAGTCGCGCACCGCCGGATGTTGCCCGGTGTGCGGGCGTAGGTCGTCGACCCAATGCGGATTGGGTAGGAAGCGCACGTCCATGACCATGTCGGCGTCCATCGGCAGGCCGTACTTGAAGCCGAAGGACTCGACCGTGATCGACGTGGGGGCGATGACGGCGTCACCGCCGAACATCTCCTCGATGCTCTCCCGCAACTCGCGCACGCTGAGCACCGATGTGTCGATGACGAGGTCGGCCACCGCGCGCACCGGCGCCAGCATGATCCGTTCGGCCGCGATGCCCTCGGTGAGGGTCTGCTGGCCCTGCAGGGGGTGGCTGCGGCGGTTGTGCTCGTAGCGCCGGATCAGCACATCGTCGCTGGCCTCCATGAACAGCACGCGCGGGTTGATGCCGCGGGTGGCCAATTCAGTGCGCACCGAGTCCAGGTCGCCGGTGAAACCCGCCGAGCGCACATCCATCACGACTGCCAGCTGGGTGATCCGGGAGCCCGCCGCCAGCCCCAGATCCACCATGCGAGTGATCAGGTCTGGCGGCAGGTTGTCGGCGACGTACCAGCCCAGGTCCTCCAGGACCTTCGCCGCGGTGCCGCGCCCCGCGCCGGACAGGCCGGTCACCAGGACCACATCGATACCGGCGCCGTCTCCGGGGCCGGCGACATCGCGTTCCCGCACGCCTTTCGGTGATTCCGTGGTCATCCCGACATCCGTTGCTGTTCAGCGGCGCCCGCCGCGCCGTCGGCTCCCAGCGCCTCGAGGACGGCGGCGGCGGTCGCCGCGCCGATCCCCGGGATCGAGGTGAGCTCTTCGACGGTAGCGCCTTTCAGTCGCGCCACCGAACCGAAATGGGAGATCAGCACCTTGCGCCGATGCTCGCCGAGCCCGGGCACCGCGTCCAGCACCGACTCCGTCATCCGCTTGGACCGCTTGCTTCGGTGGTAGGTGATGGCGAACCGGTGCGCCTCGTCCCGAATCCGCTGCAAAAGGTAGAGGCCTTCGCCCTGCCGAGGCAGGATGATCGGGTCCGGCTCAGACGGCACCCACACCTCCTCCAATCGCTTGGCCAGGCCGATGGTCGCGACGTCGGTGATGCCGAGCTCGGCCAGCACCGCGGCGGCGGCATTGACCTGCGGCGCACCGCCGTCCACTACGTAGAGGTTGGGCGGATAGGCGAACTTCCGCGATTTCCCTTCGGGGGCAAGAACTTCGGCATCCAAGTGCCGACGGAACCGACGACGCGTCACTTCGGCGATCGAAGCCACATCGTCGGAGCGGCCCTCGCCGGCGGCCTCTCGAATCGCGAAATGACGGTAGTCCGACTTGCGGGGCAAGCCGTCCTCGAACACCACCAACGACCCGACGACATCGGTGCCCTGCACGTGACTGATGTCGACACACTCGATGCGAAGCGGAGCGTCAGGCAGACCCAGCGACTCCTGAATATTCTGCAGCGCAGCGGATCTGGCGGTGAAATCGCCGGCCCGTTTCATCTTGTGTTGCTGGAGAGCGTCTTTGGCATTGCGCTCAACCGTCTCGGCCAGCACCCGCTTATCGCCGCGCAGCGGCACCCGCAGCGAGACCCGTGAGCCCCGCAGCTCAGACAGCCAGCTGGTCAGCTCGTCGGCGTTGGCCGGCAGGCAGGGCACCAGCACCTCGCGCGGTACCGGGTTGGTCGGCTCGTCGGCCGCACCTTCCAATTCGGCCTGGTCCCCGTAGAACTGGGTGACGAACTGCTCAACCAGTTGCCCCAGGGAGCTGTCGGCATCGCCGGGGTCGCCGGGCTTCTCGACGATCCAACCGCGCTGCCCGCGCACCCGGCCACCGCGCACGTGAAACACCTGAACCGCCGCTTCCAGCTCGTCCTCGGCGAATGCCACCACGTCGGCGTCGGTCCCGTCGCCGAGCACCACGGCCTGCTTCTCCAAGGCGCGTTTGAGGGCGGCGACGTCGTCGCGCAGCCGCGCGGCGCGTTCGAAGTCCAGTTCATCGGAGGCGGCCAGCATCTGCTGCTCAAGGCTGCGGACCAGCCGGTCAGTTTTGCCGGCCAGGAAGTCACAGAAGTCGTCCACGATCCGCCGGTGTTCCTCGGCGCTGACCCGACCGATGCAGGGTGCGGAGCACTTGCCGATGTAGCCGAGCAGGCAGGGCCGGCCGATCTGTTGGTGACGCTTGAACACACCCGCCGAGCAGGTGCGGGCCGGAAACACCCGCAGCAGCAGGTCCAGGGTCTCGCGAATCGCCCACGCGTGTGAGTAGGGCCCGAAGTAGCGCACTCCCTTACGGCGCGGCCCGCGGTAGACCATCAGCCGCGGGTACTCCTCGCCTCTGGTGACCGCCAGCACGGGATAGGTCTTGTCGTCGCGGTAGCGGACGTTGAACCGCGGGTCGAATTCCTTGATCCAGTTGTATTCCAGCTGGAGAGCCTCGACCTCGGTGTTGACGACCGTCCACTCCACCTTGGCGGCGGTGGTCACCATCTGGCGGGTCCGCGGGTGCAGTCCGGCGATGTCGGCGAAGTACGAGGTCAGTCGCGAACGCAGGCTTTTGGCCTTGCCCACATAGATGACCCGGCCATGTGGGTCGACGAACCGGTAGACGCCGGGCGCGACGGGAATGGACCCGGGCGCCGGACGATAGGTCGCGGGGTCTGGCACGTTAACCAGGCTAGCGTGCGTCATTTCCCCGGCGAGCAGACACAGAATCGCACTCGAGGAGCCTCACGGATGCGATTCTGTGTCTGCTCGCGGGGATGACGGCCGGTAGCGCGCGACCAGGGCGCGCAGCTCCCGCATGGCCGCGACGGCGTGCTCTTTGTCGGCGGACTGGATGGCGACCAGCGGAATGTATTCGTCGTCGGGCAACTCCAGCCGGGCCCAGCGCTTGCCCGGCGGGAAGGTCACGCCGACGACGTCGGACCAGGGCACCAACCGGTCTGCGAGCGCATTACGGACCGACACCCCGGACTCGCCCGCCCGCACCCGGGCCCGCGTCAACAGCAGCAGCGCGCCGGCGACGATCAGGCCCAGCACCACGACCGCCACCCGGTCATAGGTGCGAAAGATGACGCCGCTGGCGCGGATTGTCAGCAGCAGGCTCACCACGACGTGGATGGTCACGATCATGGTCGCGACGATCCATACTCCGTAGCGCATCATGCGCGGACGTACCTGGAGATCCCAGCGCAGGGATTCGGCCGGGGGCGTCACAGTGCGGCGCGAAGCTCGCGCAGGGTCAGCGCCGTACTGAGCGCTGCGGCGGCGGCCTGAGCACCCTTGTCCTCGGTCGAATCAGGCAGTCCGGCGCGGTCCAGGGCCTGTGCCTCGTCGTTGACGGTGAGCACGCCGTTGGCCACCGGGGTCGCCGCGTCCAGCGAGACCCGGGTCAGGCCTTGCGTCACCGCGTCACACACATAGTCGAAATGCGGTGTGGCACCGCGGATCACGACCCCCAGCGCAACGACGGCGTCGTGGTTGCGGGCCACTTCCTGCGCCACCACCGGGATCTCGATCGCCCCGAGCACCCGCACCACCGTCGGCTCGGCAATGCCGGCATCGGCGGCCACCTTGCGGGCCCCGGCCAGCAGGGCATCACAGATACGGGTGTGCCAGGTGCTGGCCACGATCGCCAGACGCACACCAGAGGCATCGAGCGCCGGCATGTCCGGCACTCCTGCGGCTGGACTCATCTACAGCGCCCCGCCGAACTCGTCCGGCAGGTGGGAGGATTCGTCGAAGTCCTCCAAGCCGGTCAGTTCGTGGCCCATCCGGTCGCGCTTGGTCAGCAGGTAGCGGATGTTCTCGGAGTTGGCGCGCACCGGCAGCGGCACCCGCTCCAGGATGTGCAGGCCGTAACCGTCCAGCCCGACGCGCTTGGCCGGGTTGTTGGTGAGCAGCCGCATCGAACGAACTCCGAGGTCCGAGAGGATCTGGGCCCCGATCCCGTAGTCACGGGCGTCGGCCGGCAAGCCCAGTTTGAGGTTGGCGTCGACGGTGTCGTCGCCGGCGTCCTGCAGCTGGTAGGCCTGCAGTTTGTGCAGCAGCCCGATGCCACGGCCCTCGTGCCCACGCATGTAGAGCACCACCCCCCGGCCCTCCTGCGCGACCATGGCCAGTGCCGCGTCCAGCTGCGGGCCGCAGTCACAGCGCCGGGAACCGAACACATCGCCGGTCAGGCACTCCGAGTGCACCCGAACCAGCACATCATCACCGCCGCCGCCGTCAGCTCCCGCGATCTCGCCGCGTACCAGCGCGACATGCTCGACGTCCTCGTAGATGCTGGTGTAGCCGACCGCCCGGAACTCGCCGTGTCGGGTCGGGATGCGGGCTTCGGCGACCCGCTCGATGTGCTTTTCGTGCTTGCGCCGCCACTCGATCAGGTCGGCGATGGAGATCAGGGCCAGGCCGTGCTCGTCGGCGAAGACCCGCAGCTCTTCGGTCTGGGCCATGGCGCCCTCGTCCTTTTGGCTGACGATCTCGCAGATCGCGCCGGCGGGCTGCAGGCCAGCCATCCGGGCCAGGTCGACCGCGGCCTCGGTGTGACCCGGCCGGCGCAGTACCCCGCCGTCCTTGGCGCGCAGCGGCACCACGTGGCCCGGGCGGGTGAATTCGTCGGCGGCACTGCTCGGGTCGGCCAGCAGCCGCATCGTGGTGGCCCGGTCCGAGGCCGAAATCCCGGTTCCGACGTTGTTTTTCGCGTCGACGGTGACGGTGTAGGCGGTGCCATGCTTGTCCTGGTTCACCGCATACATCGGCAGCAGACCCAGCCGGTCGCAGATGGCGCCGTCCAAGGGCACACACAGATAGCCGGAGGTGTAGCGAACCATGAACGCCACCAGCTCGGGGGTGGCCTTCTCGGCGGCGAAGATCAGATCGCCTTCATTCTCGCGGTCCTCGTCGTCGATGACGACGACAGCCTTGCCGGCCGCGATGTCGGCAACCGCCCGCTCGACGGTGTCCAACTTCGTCATCTGTGCCACCTTGGTTTCGCCGTCGGAAAGCGCCCCGTCGGCGCAACCCGCCCATCCAGTATGAACCACCCCGGAACCACGGTTCGCCCCGTGGACTCATTCCGTGGGCTTTGTCACCAGTCGCTCGACGTACTTGGCGATCACGTCCACCTCAAGATTCACCACCGCGCCGACCGGCGCCCGGCCCAGGGTGGTCAGCTCCAAGGTGGTCGGAATCAACGAGACTTCAAAAAAATCGTCAGGGTCAGCACCCAGTCCGGAGACCGTCAGCGAGGTCCCGTCCACGGTGATCGAGCCCTTCTCCACCACGTAGCGCGCCAGCGACGCCGGCAGCCCGATACGCACCACTTCCCAGTGCTGCCCGGGGGTGCGGGACAGTACCTGCCCGGTCCCGTCAACGTGGCCCTGCACGATGTGCCCGCCCAGCCTGCTGTTCAGAGCGGCCGCACGTTCCAGGTTCACCGCGCTTCCGACCTGCAACGATCCCAGGCTGGACCGCTCCAGCGTCTCACGCATCACGTCGGCGCTGAAGCGGCCGCCGGGCTGCACATCGACCACGGTCAGGCACACGCCGTTGACGGCGATCGAGTCGCCGTGGCGGGCGTCGGAGGTGACGGTGGGTCCCTGGATGACCAGGCGCGCAGCGTCGGCGAGGTCCTCGCGGCCGACCAGCTCTCCCAGCTCCTCGACGATTCCGGTGAACATCACAACAGGCTAGCGACGATCACCAGCGCGACGAAGTCGGGCGCAGTGGGTCGTCGCCATCAGCCCCAGCCGATCACCAGCGCGACGAAGTCGGGCGCAGTGGGTCGTCGCCATCAGCCCCAGACGATCACCAGCGCGACGAAGTCGGGCGCAGTGGGTCGGCGCCATAAGCCAAAGTCCCTGCTGCCCTACCTCGACCCGGCGGCCTCTATACGATGTCCCCCATGCGCAGACTTCTCATCGCCCTGGCCACCGCGACCACTGCCGCCGCGCTGTTCGCCGGCTGTTCTTCCAAAGATGCCGGCGGACCGTTGCCGGACGCGACGACGCTGGTCAAGGAATCGGCCACCACCACCGCCAACCTCAAGAGCGCGCACCTGGCGCTCTCGGTAACCGGTCAGATCAAGAGCCTGCCGGTCAAGACCCTTGAGGGTGACCTGACCACCCAGCCGACCACCGCGGCCAAGGGCAGCGCCACCATCACCATGCTGGGCTCCGACCTCGACGCCAAGTTCGTGGTGATCGACGGCGACCTCTACGCGGCGATCACCGGCGACTCCTACGACAACCTCGGTCCGGCCGACAAGATCTACGACGTCGCGGCGATCCTGAGCCCGGAGAAGGGCCTGGCCAACCTGCTGAGCACCCTGCAGAACCCGAAGGCGCAGGGACGCGACACCATCAACGGCCAGAAGGCCGTCCGGGTGTCCGGTGACGTTCCCGCCGATGACGTGAACAAGCTGGCGCCGCAGCTCAAGGCGACCGCCCCGACCCCGGCCACCGTCTGGATCTCCGAGGACGGCGACCACCAGCTGGTGCAGGCCAAGCTCGACCCCAGCGCGGGTAACGCGATCCAGATGACGCTGTCGAACTGGAACTCCCCGGTCACTGTCGAGAAGCCGGCTGGAGCCTGATGCGGGTCAACCGCAGACTCGCGATCAGCGCGGGCAGCATCGCGGTCCTGCTCGGGGCGCTCGACACCTATGTCGTGGTGACGATCATGCGCGACATCATGGCGCCGCAGCCGGCCGGCGTCGGGATCCCGCTCAACAAGATCCAGCAGCTCACGCCGATCATCACCTGCTATCTGCTGGGCTACATCGCCGCGATGCCGCTGCTGGGCCGGGCCTCCGACCGGTTCGGCCGCAAGCTGCTGCTGCAGGTCAGCCTGGCCACATTCGCCATCGGCTCGGTGGTGACGGCACTGTCGACCGACCTGTCGACGCTGGTGGTCGGCCGCACCATCCAGGGCGTCGCGGCCGGGGCGCTGCTGCCGGTGACGTTCGCGCTCGGTGCTGACCTGTGGGCACAGCGCCGCCGGTCGGCGGTGTTGGGCTGGATCGCCGGCGCCCAGGAACTGGGCAGTGTGCTGGGTCCGCTGTACGGCATCTTCATCGTCTGGGCGCTGACCAGCTGGCGAGACGTGTTCTGGATCAACGTGCCGCTGACCGTGCTGGCCATGGTGTTGATCCACTTCAGTCTCCCGCCCCAGTCCACCGATGGTCCCCGAGAGCGTGTCGATGTGGTGGGCGGGCTGCTGCTGGCGGTGATCTTGGGACTGCTGACGATCGGCCTGTACAACCCCGACCCCAGCGCCAAGCAGGCGCTACCCAACCACGGTGCGGCGTACCTGTTGTTCGCGGCGCTCGCGCTGGTGGCGTTCGTGGTCTGGGAGATCAAGTCGCCGACGAAGCTGCTCGACCCGGCCGGCGCCCGGATCGGCCCGTTTCTGGCCGCATTGGGCTCCTCGCTCTGTGCAGGCGCCGCGCTGATGGTGACCCTGGTTGACGTCGAGCTGTTCGGCCAGGGCGTGCTCGGAAAGACCCAGAACGAGGCGGCGATGCTGCTGCTGTGGTTCCTGGCCGCACTGCCCGTCGGCGCCGTGGTGGGCGGCGCGATAGCCACCGTGGCCGGTGACCGGCTGGTGACGTTCGTCGGGTTGCTGGTCGCCGCCGGAGGCTACTGGTTCATCTCGAAGTGGCCGGTCGACCTGATGTCCTACCACCACAACGTATTCGGGCTGAGCCTTCCGGCCGCCTACACCGACCAGCTGATCGCCGGACTGGGGCTGGGGCTGGTGATCGGCCCGCTGACCTCGGCGGTGATGCGGGTGGTGCCGCCGCGGGAGCACGGCATCGCCGCGGCGGGTGTGGTGGTGGCCCGGATGACCGGGATGCTGGTCGGGATGGCCACGTTGAGCGCGTGGGGGCTGTACCGGGTGAACCAGATCGTGCTCACCAAGCCCACGGTCGGGGACACGTTCATCGAGAGGGCACAGTCCAAGGCCGGGAACCTGCGAGAGGCCTTCGCGGCGATGTACGGCGAGATTTTCTTGATCACCGCCTTCATCTGTGTGGCGGGCGCGGTGCTCGGATTGTTCATCGGCAGCAACGACGTTCACGCCGAAGACCCCGAAGTGCCCGAGCCGGAGGTTGCCATCTCGCGGTGAGCGGTGCCGGCTGCTAGTGCGGCACCAAACTCAGTAGCAGGTCGGGGCCGATCTGCTCCATGGTGTCGAATCGCCAGCGCAGCGCCCGGGCAATGTTGGGCACGCCGACGTCGTCGACGGCGGTGACCGGACCGCCCAGCAGGATCGGCGCCACGTAGGCCAGGATGCGGTCGATCGCTCCTGCTCGCAGGAATGCCCCGGCCAGCGTGGGGCCGCCTTCGATCAGCACGTCGGTGCGGTCGGAGAGCGCCCGCAGTACCTCGGCCGGGTCGTGGGTCCGGATCACCATGGTGCGCGAGTCGTCGTTGAGCACGTGCGCGTCCGCGGAGATCTCCCGCTGGCCCACCACCACCCGCAGCGGCTGACGGTCGGCCAGGGTGCCGTCGGGCAGCCGGGCGGTCAGGGTGGGATCGTCGACGAGCACGGTGCCGGTGCCCACCACGATGGCGTCGGCCGCCGCCCGGCGGCGGTGCAGGTCGGCCCGGGCCGCCTCGCTGGTGATCCACTGGCTGGAACCGTCGGCGGCCGCGCTGCGACCGTCGATGCTGGTGGCGTATTTCCAGGTGACGTGCGGTCGGCCGGTGCGCTGCTTGTGCAGCCACTCCCGCAACGGCCCGGTGCTCACGGCCGTGGCCTGCACCCCGGAGATCACCTGAACGCCCGCATCGGCCAGCCTCGCCGCCCCGCCCCCCGCTTCCGGGTTGGGGTCCGCAACGGCGTAGACCACCCGCGCCACCCCGGCGGCCAGCAGTGCATCCACGCACGGCGGGGTTCTGCCGTGGTGATTGCAGGGTTCGAGCGTGACGACCGCCGTGCCGCCGGCGCTCAGCTCACCGGCCCGGCGCAGCGCCACCACTTCGGCGTGCGCCTCGCCGGCCGGGCGGGTTCCCCCGACGCCGACCACCCGGCCGTCGCGATCCAGAATGACCGCGCCCACCGGCGGATTGGGGTAGGTGTTGCCCTTGACCCGCTGCGCGTGTTCGATCGCCAACAGCATCGCGGAGTCATGGTCGACGGCATGCTCGCCGTCGCCTGTGGCACTCATGCGCGCAGGTGCGGTGACGCCGCCAGAGCCTGACGGCGCAGTGATTCAACGGCGGCGCCCGGGTCAACGGCGCTGTAGACGGCCGAGCCGGCGACGAAGCAGTCGACGCCGGCTTCCGCGGCCTGTTCGACGGTGTCTGCGTTGATGCCGCCGTCGATCTCCACCAGGATGCTCAACTCCCCGGAATCGACCAGCTTGCGCACGGCGCGCACCTTGCTCAGCACTTCGGGGATGAAGGACTGCCCGCCGAATCCGGGCTCCACCGACATCACCAGCAGGGTGTCGAAGTCCCGCAGAATCTTCAGGTAGGGCTCCAGCGATGTGCCGGGTTTGATGCTGAGTCCGGCTTTGGCACCCGCCGCGCGGATATCGCGGGCCACGGCGACCGGATTGTCGGTGGCCTCGGCGTGGAACGTGACGTTGTAGGCGCCGGCCTCGGCGTAGGGCGGCGCCCAGCGTCCCGGGTCCTCGATCATCAGATGGCAATCCATCGGGATGTCGGTGGCCGCCAGCAGGCTCTGCACCACCGGCAGACCCAGGGTCAGGTTCGGAACGAAATGGGCGTCCATCACATCGACGTGCAGCCAGTCCGCACCCTTCACGGCCGCGACCTCATCGGCGAGGCGGGCGAAATCGGCCGACAGGATCGACGGCGCGATCATGGCTCGTGACATGCGCTCAGATTACTTGTAGCGCGGCGGCGAACATGGCGTCGGTCCCATGCCGGTGCGGCCACAGCTGCACGTGCGGTCCGTCGCCGAGCGCCTCGACCGGCGCGAACAGTTCCCGGGTGTCCAACGCACGCACCGGATGCCGGCGTAGCGCATCGGCCACCACACCGACCGTTTCGGCCAGGTGCGGCGAGCAGGTCGCGTACAGCACCACTCCTCCCGGCCGGGTCAGTCCGATCGCCGCGGCCAGCAACTCACGCTGCAGTTTCGCCAGCACCGGGATGTCGGCGGGCTGGCGGCGCCAGCGGGCTTCGGGCCTGCGCCGCAGTGCCCCGAGGCCGGTGCAGGGTGCGTCGACCAGCACCCGGTCGAAGCCGGGTTCCAGACCTGAGTCGCGGCCGTCGGCCGTCAACACCTCCACGTCCAGGCCGCGGGTGTTCTCGGCGACCAGCGCGGCCCGGTGCGGGGCCTGCTCAATCGCCGTCACCCGGGCTCCGGTCTGCGCGCCGAGGGCAGCCAGCAGTGCGGTCTTGCCGCCCGGTCCGGCGCACAGGTCAAGCCACCGGCCGGTGTCACCGTCGACCGGAGCCAGGGTCAGGGCGCGGGCCACCAATTGGCTGCCCTCGTCCTGGACCAGGGCCTGACCGGCGCGCACCGCGTCAAGCTTGCCGGGATCACCGCTGGGCAGATAGACGGCATAGGGCGAATACCGGCCGACTTCGCCGTCCACCGCGGCGGCCAACTCGGCCGCAGTCAGGGCGCCCGGCCGCGCCGCGAGGTGCACCCGGGGTCGCTCGTCGTCACCGGCCAGCACCGCATCGAGTTCGCCGGCGGCGGCCCCCAGCGCGTCAGCGAACGCCTGCGCGATCCAGCGCGGGTGGGCACGGACAAAGGCAGCGTGGCCGATCGGGTCGCTGTCGGCGTTCGGGGCCAGCTCCGCGGTCCAGGACTGCTCGTCACGGGTGCTGATGGTGCGCAGCACGCCGTTGACGAAACCCCCTCGTGCGGAGTCGAATTCGAGTGCCGCTTGATCGACTGTGGTCGATACCGCGGCGTGCGGCTCGACTCGGGTGCGCAAGAGTTGATAGCTGCCCAGCCGCAGCAGATCCAGCAGCACCGGGTCGATCGTCTCGGGTTTGCGCTGCGCCGCCGCACCGATGATGGCATCAAGCAGTCCCCGCACCCGGCAGGTGCCATAGGTCAGTTCCGTGGCGAAAGCGGCGTCGCGGCCGGTGATTCCGCGTTCGCTCAGCAGCGCCGGCAGTGCCAGGTTGGCGTAGGCATCGCGCTGAGAGACCGCCTGCAGCACATCGAATGCGGCGCGGCGAGCCGGGTCCAGGGGCTTGCGGCGGGGTTTGCGTGCGCCGTCCTGGGGACGCTGCGGCCGACGCTGGCCGCGTTGCGGTCCGGTCATGACGCCCGCACCTCGGAGTCGAGCCGAGCGCCGCGCGCCCAGTCCGCGGCATCCATGAGCTTCTTTCCGGGTGGCTGGATCTGGCCCAGCCGCACTGGAACCGAGCCGGTACCGACCCACACGTGTCGCCGATCGACATGAATGTCCCCGGGTGACAGTCCCGCTGGTCCATCATCGGCAAGCCCGACGGGACCGACCCTGACACGCAGGTCGCCGATCATGGTCCAGGAGCCCGGATTCGGAGTGACGGCGCGGATCCGGCGCTCGATCACCGTGGCCGGCAGCTCCCAGCGCACCCGCGCGTCATCGACGCTGATCTTGGATGCGTAGCTGATGCCGTCGTGTGGCTGAGGCAGCGCGTGCAACGCTCCATCAGCGATGCCGTCGAGGGTCGCCGCCAGCAGTTCGGCACCCGAGACCGCCAGCCGGGCCAGCAGTTCACCGGCGGTGTCGTCGGCCCGGATGGTCTCGGTCGCGACCCCGTAGACCGGTCCGGAATCCAGTTCCGGCTCAATCTGAAACGTCGTCGCGCCCGTCACCTCGTCGCCGGCGGCGATCGCCGCCTGCACCGGGGCCGCCCCGCGCCAGGCCGGGAGCAGGGAAAAGTGCAGGTTCACCCAACCGTGCGTCGGCACCGCCAACAGGGCGTCGCGCAGCAGCGCCCCGTAGGCCACCACCGGGCAGCACTCCGGCGCCAGTTCGGCCAGCTCGGCGACGGACTCGGGCGCGTTGGGCTGGGCCGGCCGCAGCACCGGAATACCGTGATCAAGTGCCAGGCGGGCCACCGGAGACGGCTGCGGGCTCCCCCGCCTGCCAGACGCCGCGTCGGGCCGGGTCAGTACGGCCACCACATCGTGGCGCGGCGAATCGATCAGCCGTTGCAACGACGGCAACGCGGTGTCCGGGGTGCCGGCGAAGACAATGCGCACCGGGACAGTTTAGGGAAGTCACGACCGCTGGATCGCGGCGCGCCACAGCTCCTGAGCCTGTCGCACGCAATCAGGCAACGGCGGCAGTGGTGACGGCGGTGCGGGCGGCGGCACCGGCAGGCCCGCCGAGCCCCCGCCGGCACCGCCCCGGGCGCCCGGCATGATCCAACTCGTACCGTGGTGAGACCGACCCGATCGACCCGCTAACCGATATGCAGCGGATCGATCTGCACCCGCACCGGGTGGTTGGACCCGCGTGCGCTGAGCACCCCGATGCCGTGGCGCAGCGCCGAGGCCAGCGGCAAGCCGTGATCGCGGCCCACCCGAACAAGCATCCGGATGACAGTCAGCTCGTCGGGGACACCGGCAGGACGTCGCACCCCCGGCGGCAGCGGCACCGGCCCCAACAGGTCGGCGCCGGCGGGCAGTCGCGCCTGCTCCAGCAGGGTTGTCACGGACGCCGGATCACCATCGAGGGCCGCGATGTGCACCGCGGGCGGCAGCCCCACCTCGGCGCGGGTGGCCAACTCGGCGTCGGCGTGACCGACCGGATCCCACCGGATCAGGGCCTGCACCGTCGGGATCGACGATTCGGCGACCACCGTCACCAGCCCGCCCGACGCATGGTCGCGCACCAAGGCCGTCGCGCCCATCCACCGCCGCAGGGTGTCCTCGGCGGCACGCAGATCCTGGCGGCCCAGCAGCGCCCAGCTGTCGAGCAGCAACGCCGCCCCGTAGCCGTGCGGAGCGCGGGGTTCGGCGCCGGGCGTGGCAATCACCAGGGCTGCGCCGTCCTCGATGCGGTCGACGATGGTGTCACCGGCGGAGGTGACGACCGGGGTGCCAGGAAAGGCGCGGCCGAGTTCTTCGGCGGTGCGCCGAGCGCCGATGACCACTGCCCGCACGGCATCCGACCCGCAGCGTGCGCACCGCAGAGCCGGGTCGGCCCGGCCGCACCAGCGGCAGAGTGCGGCACCACCGCGCTCCGGCAGCGACAACGGTCCGGTGCAGTGCCGACAGCGGGCGATCGCGCGGCAGCGCCCACAGGCCAGCGACGGCACATAGCCACGCCGGGGCACCTGCACCAATACCGGCGCCCCTGCGGCCAGTGCGCTGCGGGCACTCTGCAGGGCGACCGTCGGCAATCGAGCGCTGCGCGCCGCGGCGTCACGTTCTTCGGCATATCCGGTGTCGTCTAGGGCGACCACCCGCGGCGCGGCGGTCCGCAACTCCGCCCGCGGGGCCACCACGTCATGCGCCCAGCCGCTGCGCACCAAGGCGTGCGCCTCGGCGGTGCGGGCGTATCCGCCGATCAGTGCGGCGCAGCCTGCCAGGTGCGCCCGCAGCATCGCCACCTCGCGGGCATGCGGGTAGGGCGCCCGCGGCTCCGCGAGGGAGGCGTCGCCGTCATCCCAGACCATCACCAGGCCGAGGTCGGCTAGCGGGGCGAACACCGCGCTGCGCGTGCCGATCACCAGCCGCGCTCCGCCGCGCAGCACTGACAGCCAGCGCCGGTAGCGGGTGGCGGGGCCCAATCCGGCCGACAGCGCCACCACCACCGACGCGTCGATTCGCGCTGTCGCGGTGTGACACAGCGCGTCGACGTCGCGCTGGTCGGGCACGATCGCCAGGGCGGTGCGGCCGGCGCGGATCGTCTGGGCGGCTGCGTCGACGAACCGGTCGGTCCACGAATCCCCGGGCAGCACCTGCCATACCGCGCGAGCCGCCCGGCCTTCGCCCAATGCGGCCAGGAACGATCCACCCGCCCCGTACCGCTGCCAGCCCGCGGGATCGACCGGGGCGATGACCGGCGGTTCGGGTGGCGTCGTCGCTTCGCGTTCCACCCGGGCGTGCCGCGGTGGCACCGCCAGCCGCAGCACATCGGCCCGGCTGCCGGCGTAGCGGGCGGCCACCGCCTCCACCAGTCGACGGACCTCGCCGGTGAGGAACGGCTCGGCCGAGACCACCCGCTCCAGCCGGCCCAGCCGGCCGACATGGTCGGTGTCGGCGCGCCGCTCCCAGACGAACGCGTCGACCAGTCGGCCGTGAAAGCGCACCCGCACCCGCGCCCCGGGCCGGGCGTCCTCGGCCTGCTCTGGTGTGACGAGATAGTCGAACTCACGGTCTAAGTGCGGCACCGAAAGCATCGGCAGCACCCGGGCGATAGGTCCGCTGTCGACGCTCACCACGCAGGTCTAGCAGACGCCGCCGACCGCGGCTGACGGCGGATCACAAGCGGAGCAGGCTGTGGATCGGCGGGGATGGTGCCGGCTGCGCTGAATTACGTTGCTGCGGTATGCCCGAACAGCGCGGGGTCCACGCGGCCGCGGCGCAGGCCCGTGAAGCAGACCTCGCCTCGCGGATCCAGACTGCGCGCCTGACCGACCACCTGCTGGCCGCCACGGTGCACGACGCCGCCGCGCACACCCGCGCGGGCCGTCACCACCTCGACGCCATCCACGGCGAGATCCGCGACGCGTTGGCCGATCCGTGGGCACCGGTGTGGGCCACCCCGTCCGGCGCCCGCCAGTTCCAGCTCTTCCTGGCTGCCAAGGCTCGAGAGATCTGCCGCGTGCTCGGCGATGCCCTCGCCGACAATCGATTCCAGACGGCGCGCTTGCGGTCGCTCGGTGCCGGTTATGGCGTACCGGCCCGACTGCGCGACCAGATCAACCGGCAGGCACTGGCTGACGACATAGATCGGGTGGAACACGCCGCCTCTGCTATCAGTGCTGCCGAGATGGTCCGCTACGAGAACGCGCTACGGGTCCGCGACGGACTGGCGGTCAACGCCGGTGACGGCGCGGTCCCGGTGCTGCTGCTCACCTATGAACCGGCAGCCTTCGGGGGTCGAGGGCGCGCCGCGATCGCGATCGGTGATCCCGACGACGCTGACAACACCACCTGGCTGGTGCCCGGCGCACACAGCAGCGTCCGTGACGGCTACCTGTCGCACCCCGACGGGCGCAATGTCTATCGCGAGGTGGTCCGGTCCGATCCGGATCGCACCAATTCGGTCATCGTGTGGATGGGTTATCGCGCGCCGGACAGCCTGTTTGATCGGGCGGTGGCCCAGCCGGCCGCCGCCCGGGCCGGGGGCCAACTTTTGGCGGCCGACGTCAATGCCCTGATGGCGTCGCATATCGGCACCTCACACGTCACCGTGGTCGGCCACTCCTACGGCTCGACGGTGATAGCCGACGCGGCGGCCTCGGCGTGGTTGCGCGCCGACGACGTGGTGCTGGTGGGTTCACCGGGAACGGATCTGGCTCACAGCGCCAACGACTTTCACCTGCCTGCGGGCGGGCACGTGTATGTGGGGGCGGCATCGTCGGATCCGATCACCGGTTTCGGCGGCCAGCCACAACTGCGCCTGCCGACCACGTCGGCAACGGTCGGGCTCGGCGCCGATCCCGCCGCGGACGGCTACGGATCCACCCGATTCAAAGCCGAAACCCATGGTGTGGCGTGGCCGATGAGCGGCCACAGCTCCTACTTCGATCCCGGCGGCGAATCCCTGTTCAGCATCGGCGACATCGCTTCGGGGCACGGCGACGCGTTGGCGAACCACCACATGACCGCTCTGCACCGCCGTCGACTGCCGGCGTTCGATCCCGAACGACTGCGTCCTGGGACCGGGAATCACCGGCATTGACCGATCTGGCCCGGCGGCGCACCTCAGTCCGCGGCAGCCTCTTCGGTGGCGGTGGTCCGGCCGAAGAAGAACCCGGCCGTGATCAGCAGCTGTGCCGCCGCATAGGTCCACCAGATCGGCACCGCCAGCAGTTCATTGCCCAAGACGAACTGGCTGGCTCCGATCATGGCGTCCGACACCGCGAAGCACACCGCGCCGACCGCGGTCCAGGGCGTGGGCAGCTTCGCCAGCAGCGCGACGCAGACCATCGCGCCGAGCACACCGACGTACACCGTCACCGGCACCGTCATGCCTTCGCGGGCCATGCCGGGCCAGAACCACGCCAACAGCACCAGGCAGCTCACCGCGACCAGGCCGGCGCCAATCAGCCGGCCGCGCGACAGCACCGCCAGCGGCAGCAACGCGCCCGAATAGCACAGGTGCGCCACCAGGAACGCGGCCAGACCCGCGACGAAGGATGGTTCCCACCACGGGATCGCCAGCAACCAGTCACCGGTCGCCGAGAAGATCAGGGCCGGGATCAGCCAGCGCGCTTCGCGCAGGATCGGGTGGGCGGCCGCGGCGAAGGCCAGCAGCACTGCCATCGCCGCCTTGAAAGCCGGCTGCCCGAGCCATTGTCCGGTCAGAGCCTCTCCCGGTGCTGAGCGCAACGCCACCACCGTCAGGAAGATGCCGTAAACCACTCCGAGCCATCCCGCCGCCGCCCAGGCAGTGAAGACTCGCCGGGTTGCGTACGGTGTTTGTATGCCGGCAATCGACCCCATAGTGCTGAAGGTACTGGACGCCGTCCCGTTCCGACTGACCCTGGACGACGGCGCCGAGGCAGCGCGTCGCGCGATGCGTGACCTGCCACATCGACCCATACACCCGGAGCTGCCCAGCGAGGACCGGGTGATCGACGGACCGGGTGGCGACCTGCCGATACGCATCTACCGGCCGGCGGGCACCGAATCGGGTGCCGCTCCGGTCGTGGTGTTCTTCCACGGCGGCGGTTTCGTCGCGGGCGATCTCGACACCCACGACGGCACCGCTCGCATGCATGCCGCCGACACGGGCGCAGTCGTGGTGTCGGTGGACTATCGGCTGGCTCCGGAACACCCGTTCCCGGCCGCGGTTGAGGACGCGATGGCAGCCACCGAATGGGTGGCTGCCCACGCCGCCGAGCTGGGTGTGGATCCGGCCCGGCTTGCGGTGGCCGGGGATTCCGCCGGTGGAAACCTGGCCGCGGTGGTGTGCCAGCTGGCCCGTGATGCCGGTGGACCGGCGATCGCCTACCAGCTGTTGTGGTACCCGGCCACCACCTACGACGGCGGCCTGCCCTCATTCACCGAGAACGCCCAAGCACCGATCATCGACAGCGCCGCGATCGCCGCATTGACGCGCGCCTATGCCGGGGACCTGGATCTGACCAATCCGCCGGCGATGCTGGCACCAGCGCGGGCCGAGAACCTGGCCGACCTGCCGCCGGCCTACATCGCGGTCGCAGGCCACGATCCGCTACGCGACGACGGCATCCGTTACGGCGAGTTGCTGGCCGCCGCTGGGGTCCCGGTGCAGGTCCACAACTCCGAGACCCAGGTTCACGGCTACCTGGGCTACGCCGGGGTGATCCCGTCTGCCACCGAGGCCGCCGACCGCGGGCTGTCCGCTTTGCGGGCTGCCCTGGCGTGATGCGATGCGACTGAACCAGGTCACCGTCGGCAGCACCGACTGAGGCGAAGTTGGGACCGACGCAGGAAGCCCAGGATTTGCCCTAACCCGGCCCCGGCCCCCGGCATGCGCGCTACCGTCGACCTCGATCCATACCGGCGACGAGGAGCGGACCGTGAGCGAGGGACCCGACCACGAGATCCTGATCGTCGGCGCCGGCTTCTCCGGCATCGGGGCGGCGATCAACCTCGCCCGTGCCGGGATGTCGGACTTTTCGATCGTCGAAGCCGGCGACGGGGTCGGCGGCACCTGGCACTGGAACACCTATCCCGGTATCGCCGTGGACATTCCGTCGTTCTCCTACCAGTTCTCGTTCGAGCAGAGCCCGGACTGGTCGCGCACGTATGCGCCCGGCGGGGAGCTGAAGGCCTATGCCGAGCACTGCGTCGACAAGTACGGTCTGCGTTCGCGAATCCGGTTCGGCACCTTGGTCCTTGCCGCGGAGTTCGACGAAGAGCGCGGCTGGTGGCGAGTGCAGACCGAACCCGCCGGCGGTTCAGCGAGGCTCGACGAAGGAGAGGCGAAGCTGGGACCGACGCATGAGCCCGGCGGTTCAGCGAGGCTCGACGAAGGAGAGGCGAAGCTGGGACCGACGCATGGGCCCAGCGAAATCACGGCGCGGTTCCTGATCAACGCCAGCGGCGTGCTGACCACCCCGAACCTGCCCGACATCGCCGGCGTCGACACCTTCGCCGGGGTGACGATCCACACCGCTCGCTGGGACCACTCGCAGGACCTGGCCGGCAAGCGAGTCGCGGTGATCGGCACCGGAGCCTCTGCGGTACAGGTGATCCCGGAGATCGCGCCGAAGGTCTCCTCGCTCACCGTTTTTCAGCGGACGCCGATCTGGTGTTTCCCGAAATTCGATGTGCCGCTGGCCGCTCCGATCCGCTGGGCGATGCGGGTTCCCGGCGGCAAGTCTTTGCAGCGGCTGGCCAGTCAGGCCTACGTCGAGGCGACCTTCCCCATCGCGGCGCAATACTTCACGGTGTTTCCGCTGGCCAAACAGATGGAGTCGGCCGGGCGCGCGTATTTGCGGCGGCAGGTGCACGATCCGGACGTGCGTAAGCAGCTGACTCCGCACTACGCCGTCGGCTGTAAGCGCCCCGGCTTCCACAACACCTACCTGTCGACGTTCAACCGCGACAACGTGCACCTGGTGGTCGACCCCATCGACCGGATCACCCCCACCGGGGTCGTCACCGCCGACGGGACGTCCCACGAGGTCGACGTGCTGATCCTGGCCACCGGGTTCAAAGTGATGGACAGCGACAACATTCCCACGTTCACCGTCACCGGCGTCGGGGGCCAGACTCTGGCCCGGTTCTGGGACGAGCACCGACTGCAGGCCTACGAGGGGGTCAGCATCCCCGGATTCCCCAACTTGTTCAGCGTCTTCGGCCCGTACGGCTACGTCGGGTCGTCGTATTTCGCGCTGGTCGAAGCGCAGACCCACCACATCGTGCGGTGCCTGAAGAGCGCCCGCGGCCGTGGCGCGACCCGGATCGAGATCTCCGAGGCGGCCAACGCCCGCTACTTCGACGAGATGATGAGCAAACGGCACCGGCAGGTGTTCTGGCAGGACAGCTGCAAGTCGGCCAACAGCTACTACTTCGACAAGAACGGCGATGTCCCGTTGCGGCCCACCACCACGGTGGAGGCCTATTGGCGCAGCCGGCACTTCGACATCGACGACTACCGGTTCAGCGCCTAGTCCCACAACGCCGAGCAGACGCAGAATCGCACCTCGCGGCGCCCGCAGGTGCGATTCTGCGTCTGCTCGCGCCGTAGTTAAATGGCGCGCTTGAGGTCGTCGACCTTGTCCAGCTGCTCCCACGGCAGTTCGATGTCGGTGCGGCCGAAGTGACCGTATGCCGCCGTCGGTGCGTAGATCGGACGCAGCAGGTCCAAGTCACGCACGATCGCGCCCGGGCGCAGGTCGAAGACCTCGGGCACGATCTTCTCGATCTTGACCGGGTCGACGGTGGCGGTGCCGAAGGTCTCGATGAACAGACCGACCGGCGCGGCCTTGCCGATGGCGTAGGCCACCTGGACCTCGACGCGCTGCGCCAAGCCCGCGGCGACGATGTTCTTGGCCACCCAGCGCATCGCGTACGCGGCCGAGCGGTCCACCTTCGACGGGTCCTTGCCGGAGAAGGCGCCGCCGCCGTGGCGAGCCCAGCCGCCGTAGGTGTCGACGATGATCTTGCGGCCGGTCAGGCCGGCGTCACCCATCGGGCCGCCGACGACGAAGTTGCCGGTCGGGTTGATCAGCACACGAGTCGACGAGGAATCCAGGGTCTCGTGGGCGAGCTCGGCAAGCACGGTGGAGATGACGTGCTCGCGCAGATCGGGGTCCAGGGTGTTGACCAGGTCAATGCCCTCGGCGTGCTGGGTGGAGATCACCACGGTGTCCAGCCGGATCGGGACGTCGTCCTCGTACTCGATGGTGACCTGGGTCTTGCCGTCCGGGCGCAGGTAGTCCAGCGTGCCGTTCTTGCGGACCTCGGTCAGCCGCCGCGAGAGCCGGTGGGCCAGCGCGATGGGCAGCGGCATCAACTCCGGGGTGTCGGCGATCGCGTAGCCGAACATCAGGCCCTGGTCGCCGGCGCCCTGAGAGTCCAGCGGGTCGGCTGCGCCCTCGACGCGGGCTTCATGCGCGGTGTCGACGCCCTGGGCGATGTCGGGCGACTGTGCGCCGATCCCGACGTTGACCCCGCAGCTCGCGCCGTCGAAGCCCTTCTCCGACGAGTCGTAGCCGATCTCCAGGATGCGTTCGCGGACGGTGTTGGTGATGTTGGCGAACGCTTCGCGAGCGTTGGTCGTCACCTCACCGACCACGTGCACCTGGCCGGTGGTGACCAGGGTTTCCACCGCAACACGTGAACGAGGGTCATCGGCGAGCAGTGCGTCGAGCACCGAGTCGCTGATGGCGTCACAGATCTTGTCGGGGTGGCCCTCGGTCACCGACTCACTGGTGAACAGCCGTCCCTTTTCGCTCACAATGTCGCCTTCCGGGTAATCGATCCAAAAGTTAGCTCGGGCTAATATAGCCGTGCGGTCCTCGGGAGAGCTTGGCAGCCCGGTGCCCACCCCCGCGCTTTGGCCCGGGAAATAGCGGCGCTGCCCCGCGTCCAGCAGATTCTCGACAACATCCCCCACGACGAGAATCCAGAACGACTCAGCCCTGCGACCGCCTACTCTACCGACCAGTCGCCGGCGTCGCCGTCTCAACCCAGACTGCCCACCCGACCAATGACCGCAGATAACTCAGTACCAATTCGTCCGGGTGCGCCCGCGGATCGGTGAGATGGAGCAGGGCCAGTTCCTCCAATGCCGACAACAACAGCCGTGTCGTCACACCGTCGGCGTCGATCGGGTGGCCGGCTAACCGAGAGAGCCGCACCGCGGCGATGGTTCGGGCATAGCGACGGCCCGCTTCGGTGCGGGCCCCCAACTGCGGCGGGGCGCCGGCGGGCGGGCTGAGGATGATGCGCCAACTGGTGGGCGCCGCATGCAGATACGCCAGGATGCCGCGGCCGAGCGCGTCCGGGTCATCGCCGAGCGGGCCCTCGACGCTGCGCATTCCGGCGAAGGCAATCTCTGATTCGCGGTCAAGCAGCGCCGTCATCAGTCCAGCTAGGTCGCCGAAGTTCTGGTACACCACCGTCCGGGTGACCTGCGCCGCGCGGGCCACCCGGTCGATGGTCACCGCGGCGAAGCCTTCGGCGGCGACGATGTCGCGGGCGTGGTCGAGTAGCTGCATCCGCCGCGCTTGTGCCGACATCCGCCGCTTCGGCTCCGGTTGTGCGGTCATGTGGATGCCGGCAGCGCGAGCAGTAACTCCACGGCGCGGGCCGCACTCTGCGCGGCGCTCTCCATGGTCGCCGACCAGTCCGTGCGGGTCCAGTCGCCGGCGAGCACCAGGCTCGGCACCGACGTGCGTTGATCCGGGCGCAGCCCGTCGGTGCCTACCACCTGCGAAAAGGTGGCCTTGGGCATCTTGACCACCTGCGCGGCCACCACGTTCGCCTCGACCGCGGCAGGATAGTAGCGGCGCAGCATGTCCATCTGTTCGGCCACAATCTGCTCGTTAGACCGGTGAATCTGCTCGTAGGCGCCGCTGGTGGTCAGGCAATACAGCCAGGCACCCTCTGGATCGCGGCGCTGCATCCGCTGCCGGTCGAACACCTCATCGATGACGCCCGTCCCGCCGATCACCGATTCCATCGCCGCCTCGGTGCCCAATGGCCGGTCCAGGTAGAGGTTGGTGCTCACGATCGGTGTGTAGTGCAGTTTTTCTGCCGCGGCGTAAATTTCGGCGTGCTCGGGCAGATCGTCGAGCAAGCCGGCGATGTTCGAGTTGGGCACCGCACACACCACCGCATCCGCCGCCAGCTCAGTGCCGTCCGCCAACTGCACGGCACGAACGGCGTTGTCCTCCACCACGATTCGCCGGGCCACCGCACGGTAGCGCACGTCCACCCCACACCGGTCGAAAACGGCGAGCGCCCCGGAGATATACAGCGTGTCCAGATCCGTAGTGGGATAACCGATCGTCACCGCGCTGCGGTGGCGAAGTCCGAGGCGAATTCCGGTGGCCAGGACATCGGCGAAGACTTTCGCCGAACCCCGGTCCACCGGCTCGGCAGCGATGCCGAGCGCCAGCCAGTCCCACACCGCCTCCCGGGCCCGGGCGGGCATCCCGACGCGGCGGAGCCACTGGTCGGTGCTGAGATCGGGCAGATCGGCGGGTTGAAACAGCGCCTCACCGGTCAAACGCACCGTCGCCGCGGCAGTCCGCAGCCGGTCGAGCAGGCTCGCGTCGGGGTGCGGTCCGAACAGCGTTCGCACCGCGCCCAGGCCGCGGGTCACCAGGGTGGTGGTGGCCCCGCCGGGCCAGCGCAGCGTTCCGCCGGTAGGGAACTCGACCATTGATCGGGTTCCGACGCTGGTCAGGTACCGAAACAGGTGATCATAGCCGCTGGCGATCACATGCTGGCCGTTGTCCGCGAGATCGGCTATACCCTGCACCTGCATCGCCTGAGTGCGTCCACCGAGCCGCCCGCGCCGCTCCAACAGTGTCACTTTCCTGCCGGCCTCGGCCAACCAGACCGCTGCGGCCAGCCCAGCCAGACCGCCCCCGATCACCACGTAGCGACGATCGTCCATGCCCGACCCCTCTCGGCTAACTTACGATCTGAAAGTTAGCCCAGAGAGGGGGAACGGTCAACGATCCGATGAAGTGGGCCCGCGTTATCCGCGAGTGCTGCCGAGGAACGCCGCGATCGCATCCACGATGCGGCTCGCCATCAACGTCTTGGAGCCCGACTCCAGGGCGGACTCGGTTCCGTCCGCGGCCAGCAGCCACCCGTCGTTGTGGTCGACCTCGAATGCCCTTCCGTCCCCGACCGCGTTGACCACCAACAGGTCACAGCCCTTGCGACGCAGCTTTGCCCGGGCGTGGAACAGCACGTCGCCGTTCTCGTCGCCGGTCTCCGCGGCGAAGCCGACAATGGCCCGCATATTGGGCAGCTGCCCGTCGGTGCGGGCACGTACCGCCCCGGCCAGCACGTCGTCGTTGCGGACCAGTTCGATGGTCGGCTCCCCCGCGCTGTCGGGACCCTTCTTGATCTTGGCCTGCGCCACCCGCACCGGGCGGAAGTCGGCGACGGCAGCCGCCATCACCAGCACGTGCGCCTCGGGGGCGTGCTTGGACACCGCGTCGTGCAGTTGCTGGGCGGAGCTGACGTGAACCACGTGGACTCCGGCCGGATCGATCAGGCCCGCTGTGTGCGCGGCGATCAGGGTGACCTCGGCGCCGCGCTGGGCCGCCACCCGGGCTACGGCGTAGCCCTGCTTGCCCGAACTGCGGTTACCGATGAAGCGGACCGGGTCGATCGGCTCGCGGGTGCCGCCCGCGGTCACCAGGACCTTCTGCCCGGCCAGGTCGTGCGGCAACGCGTCGGCCCGCTCCAGCAGCAGCGACGCGAAGGTGTTGATCTCCTCGGCCTCGGGCAGCCGGCCGGGGCCGGTGTCGGCGCCGGTCAGTCGGCCCGATGCGGGCTCAAGGACCACCGCGCCGCGTTCCCGCAGCGTCGACACATTGGCGACGGTGGCCGGATGCTGCCACATCTCGGTGTGCATGGCCGGGGCGAACAGCACCGGACAGCGGGCGGTGAGCAGGGTGGCGGTCAGCAGGTCATCGGCGCGACCGGCGACGGCGCGGGCCAACAGATCAGCGGTGGCCGGTGCCACCACCACCAAGTCGGCCTGCTGGCCGATCGCCACATGGGGGACACGGGGTACGTCGTCGAAAACCCCGGTGTCGACCGGCTGGCCGGAGAGCGCCTCGAAGGTGGCTGCCCCGACGAATCGCAGGGCGGACTCGGTAGGAACGACCCGAACCGAATGGCCGGCCTCGGCCAGCTGTCGGACCACGGTGCACGCCTTGTATGCGGCGATGCCCCCGGAGACACCGACGACGACCCGTTTCTGGCCCACCGGTCTGACCCGTCCTGCCCGGCTCGGCGCTACTCGCCTTCGGTGTATTCGAGAAGGTCGCCGTGGATCTCGCGCAGCGCGATCGACAGCGGCTTCTCCTGCAGGCCCGGCTCGACCAGCGGCCCGACATATTCGAGGATGCCCTCACCGAGCTGGTTGTAGTAGTCGTTGATCTGGCGCGCACGCTTGGCCGCGTAGATCACCAGCGCGTACTTGCTCGACGCGCGCTGCAGCAGCTCGTCGATGGGCGGGTTGGTGATGCCGAGAGGCGTGTCGTAACCGCCGATCGACGCCGGGTCGAACTCGTCGGCGTCGGTCACCACGGCCGAGTCGGTCTGCGAGGTACTCACTTAAGACAATCTCCTGAAGCTCTTTGGCTGGGGGCGGGTCGCGCCTGCTGGTTGTCGTCCGGGAAAATCAGACCGCGCCCGGTGCGGTATCCACCAGCAAGGATACCAATTCTGAGCAGGCTGTTTCCAATCGACCGTTCACCACGACGGCGTCGAAGTCTCCCTGCGCCGCCAACTCGGTGCGTGCGGTGGCCAATCGGCGTTCCATGACCTCTGCGGATTCGGTGCCGCGGCCGGCCAATCTGGCCTGCAGCGTCTCCCAGTCCGGCGGGGCCAGAAACACCGTGACAGCCTCCGGTAGGGCCGTCTTGATGGCCCTGGCCCCGGCCAGGTCGACCTCGATCAGAACGGGCCGGCCGGAGCGCGTGGCGTCTACGACGGGGGCCGCCGGAGTACCTGAGCGCTGCAGGCCACCGTGAATATCGGCCCACTCCAGCAGCTCATTTTTCTCAACTAGCCGGTCGAACTCCGCCGGCGAAACAAATCGGTAGTCAACGCCGTCCACCTCCCCGGGCCTGGGTGCCCGGGTGGTGGCCGACACACTGAAATACAGGTCCGGTACCCGCTCTCGCAGGCACCGGACCACGCTCGACTTACCGACCGCGGACGGGCCGGACAGCACTACCACGCGTCCCGCGTTTCCGCTGCCCGGCCCTCCACCGGTATTCACTGCCGGGTCAGGAGAAGTCGAACTTCTCCAGCAGCGCCTTGCGCTGCCGGTCGCCCAGGCCGCGCAGCCGGCGGGTGGGGGCGATCTCCAGCTCGGTCATGATCTCCTGCGCCTTGACCTTGCCGACCTTCGGCAACGCTTCCAGCAACGCAGAAACCTTCATCTTGCCAAGGACCTCGTCGGTCTCGGCGTCCTTGAGCACCTGCTTGAGATTGGTGCCGCCACGCTTTAGCCGGTCCTTGAGCTCGGCTCGGGCCCGACGCGCGGCCGCCGCCTTCTCCAACGCGGCGGCGCGCTGCTCGTCGGTCAACTGGGGAAGGGCCACGATTCCTCCGTCTCGTCATCATCGACAACGTCGATGTTTTCCTTGTCCCGGCCAGGTACTTCGGCCAGAGACGACGACCGTACCCACGCCGTCTGACGAAATCTAACCCCACCCCCCCGTTTCCGGCTACAAATGCCCAGCGTATGGGGTCTGGGCGCGGCGTCGTCCAACCCGCGTCGGCCGCCATCACTCGGCCCGCCCCAGGTGAACCGCAATCTTCGGCGGACCAGCCCGGAAAACCGCCCTGAACTCGCCGTTTGCTGTTTTCTGCAGACGGGATGGGACGCCGCGCCATGGGCGCAGCGGTGGCCTTCTGGATGTGACTGGACATTCATGCCATTGACTTCGCACCTCGCGGCGTGTCGGGCGTGTCGAGGGCAGATTCGGCCACCCGACTCCATCGCCGCTCGGCTCCACCGCGACGAGGATCACCATCTTGACGCGGTGGCTGACCACCAGGTTCTGCCCCGAATTCGTCATGCCAGTGCGCGGGCGCCGCTGATTCGCCGGCAGACAGCCCCGGAGCCACCAACCCCACTTATTTCCATCCGGAGGCGCTTGCCTCGTGACAAGAAACGGACCCAGCAACCCGGTGGACTGACAGCAACTATTCAGGCAGTTTCTACATTTGCACGGTCGAAGCTGCGGGTTAGCCGCCTAATGTTCCGGCCAGGTGGGTGGTCCACCCGGGGGTGTTTATGGGGGGGGTATGACTATGAACATTTCCGCTGAATACCGTTTCGGTAGAGAAAGTGGGAATTGATGGCGATGACGACAGTCGGCCGTGCTGGCCGGTGGACTCTTGCGGCTTCCGCGGCGTTGGCCCTCGGCGTTTTCGGGATAGGCGCGGCCAGCGCCGATCCCCACGACGGAGTCACCGGTGGCGCCGGCAACAACGGCGGGGTGAATGTCAACATGGGGCCTTTCGGCGGCGGGATGAATACCGGCAACAACGGCGGCTTCAACTTCGGCCCTAATGGAATCGGCGCCGGCGGCGGTCAAAACAACAGCGCCAACGTCAACATGGGGCCGTTCGGCGGCGGGATGAATGTCGGCCGAAACGGCGGCTTCAACTTCGGCCCTAATGGAATCGGCGCCGGCGGCGGCCAGAACAACAGCGCCAACGTCAACATGGGCCCCTTCGGCGGCGGTTACAACGCCAACACCGGTGGGGGCGTCAACTTCGGCGGCCGATAACCGGCAATCCAGGGCCTGCGTGAGCGCCCCAAACGGGCAGCCCACGCAGGCCCTGTTGCGTCGAGTGGGACTGTGACGACGTGACACGCCGCTTTGGCCTAGCCAAAGTCACGCTCGGAGAAAAAGTATGTGGCTCGGCAGGCCGAGTGTGATCTCGCTGGGTCCGGGAGCTATCCCGCAGCGGCCAAGTAGGCCACGGTGTCCCGCAGCCGCTCCGCCGCGGCACGCAGCGCACCGGCGTCCGGGCCGACCCGCAGCACCTCACGCGAGACTGCCGGCAGCAAGGTGCCCGCAGCGGCCCCTCCCAGCCCGGCAAGGGCCTCTGGGCTCCCGCCCTGGGCCCCGATGCCCGGCACCAGCACCGGCCCGCCCAGGGCACGCAGATCGGGCACCTCACGCAGCGTGGCGCCCACCACCACCCCGACCGAGCCTAGTCCGGGCGCATTCTCGGCCCGATTGGCCGCCGCGGCAGCGTCGACGATCGCCTGCGCCACGGTGCGCCCGTCTCCGCCCTGGGCACGCTGCACGCTCGCACCCTCGGGGTTTGAGGTGGCCGCCAGCACGAACACTCCCCGCTGATGCCGCGCGGCGGTCTCCAGCAGCGGCTGCAGTGATCCGAAGCCCAGGTAAGGCGAGGCCGTCACCGCATCGGCGGCCAACGGCGACTCGCCGGCCCAGGCTGCCGCGTAGGCGGCCATGGTCGAGCCGATGTCACCGCGCTTGGCGTCGGCAAGCACCAATACACCGGCCTCGCGCAAAGCACCGATGGTGTGCTCCAGCACGGCGAAGCCGGCTGACCCGTACGCCTCGAAGAACGCCACCTGCGGCTTGACCACGGCGAACCCGGCAAACGCCGCCACGCAGGTCTCGCTGAACCCCGCCAGCCCGTCCGGCGTCGCGGGCAGGCCCCAGGCGGCCAGCAGTTCGGGGTGCGGGTCGATGCCCAGGCACAGCGGCCCGCGGGCCGCCATCGCGTCGGCCAGGCGGTGGCCGAATCCCCCGAGCCCCGCAGTCATTACTGCCCGCCGAGGGTGCTGTGCAGTTCCTGCAGGGAGCGCACCCCGATATCGCCCCGGATGCCGGCCTCGATGCCCTGCACTGCAGCAGCCGCACCCTGAACCGTGGTGATGCACGGAATGTTCACGCTGACCGCGGCAGAGCGGATCTCATAGCCGTCCACGCGTGGACCGGAGTTGCCGTACGGGGTGTTGATCACCAGGTCTACCTCACCGGCCCGGATCGCGTCCACCGCGGACAGGACGGGACGATCAGGGCTCGGCTCTTCGAAGTTCTTGCGCACCACATCGCACGGAATGCCGTTGCGGCGCAGCATTTCCGCGGTCCCCTCGGTGGCCAGGACCCGGAAGCCCAAGTCGGCGAGCCGTTTGACCGGAAACACCAGCGACCGCTTGTCGTGGTTAGCCACCGACACGAAGACCGTGCCCTGGGCCGGCAGCGACCCGTAGGCAGCGGTCTGGCTCTTGGCGAACGCTGTGCCGAAGTCGCGGTCGATGCCCATCACCTCACCGGTGGATTTCATCTCCGGACCCAGGAGCGAGTCGATGCCCGAGCCGTCTGCGCGACGGAAGCGGTGGAACGGCAGCACCGCCTCCTTGACCGCGATGGGGGCGTTCGGGCCGACGGTAGCCCCGTCCCCGGAAGCGGCCAACAGGCCCTCGGACCGCAGCTCGGCGATCGTGGTGCCCAACATGACGCGCGCACAGGCCTTGGCCAGCGGCACCGCCGTGGCCTTGGACACGAACGGGACCGTGCGGCTGGCCCGCGGATTGGCCTCCAGGACGTAGAGCACGTCGTCCTTGAGGGCGAACTGCACATTGAGCAGCCCCACCACTCCGACACCGTGGGCGATGGCCTCGGTGGCCCGCCGCACCTTCTCGATGTCGCTGCGCCCCAGCGTCACCGGCGGCAGCGCACACGCCGAGTCGCCGGAGTGGATGCCGGCTTCTTCGATGTGCTCCATGATGCCGCCGATGTAGACCTCGGTGCCGTCGCACAGGGCGTCGACGTCGATCTCGATGGCGTCTTCCAGGAACCGGTCGACCAGCACCGGATGCTCCGGCGACAGTTGGGTGGCCCGGGTGATGTAGCCCTGCAGGGTCTCTTCGTCGTAGACGATCTCCATGCCCCGCCCGCCGAGCACGTACGAGGGCCGCACCAGGACCGGATAGCCGATGTCGGCGGCAATCCGCTTGGCCTGCTCGAAGGTCGTCGCGGTGCCGTACCGCGGCGCCGGCAGCCCTGCCGTCGTCAGCACGTCGCCGAAAGCGCCGCGGTCCTCGGCCAGATCGATGGCTTCCGGGCTGGTTCCGACGATGGGCACTCCGGCGTCGGCCAGCCGCTGGGCCAGTCGCAACGGGGTCTGCCCACCCAGCTGCACGATCACGCCGACCACCCCGGGACCGCCCTGCCCGGACTGCTGTTCGGCGTAGTACACCTCGAGCACGTCCTCGAACGTCAACGGTTCGAAGTAGAGCCGATCGGCGGTGTCGTAGTCGGTGGACACCGTTTCGGGGTTGCAGTTGATCATCACCGTCTCGAACCCGGCCTGGCTCAACGTGATCGCGGCATGCACGCAGCTGTAGTCGAACTCGATGCCCTGGCCGATCCGGTTGGGCCCAGAACCTAGGATGAGCACCTTGGGTTTGACGTCCTGGGCTGCCACCTCGGTCTCGGCGGCGGGATCGAGCTCGAACGTACTGTAGTGATACGGCGTCTTGGACTCGAATTCGGCCGCGCAGGTGTCGACGGTCTTGAACACCGGGTGAATGCCCAGCCGGTCCCGCAGCAGCCGTACCCCGTCCTCGCCGGCCAGTTCCGGGCGCAGCACGGCGATCTGGTGATCCGACAGGCCGCTGTACTTGCACCGGCGCAGCAGGTCCGCGTCGAGCACCGGGGTGTCGACGACCTCGGTGCGCAGCGCCACCAGGCCGTTGATCTGCTCGACGAACCACGGGTCCACGCCGGAGGCCTCGGCGACCGATTCCACACTGGCGCCGAGGCGCAGCGCCAGCTCGATGTCGTAGAGCCGGCCCTCGGTGGGGACCCGCAACCGCGCCAGCGCTGCGGTGGCTGAGTCTTCGTCGGGGTCCGGCTTGGTCCAGAACCCGGCACGATCGGTCTCCAGCGAGCGCATCACCTTGCCGAGCGACTCGATGAAGTTGCGGCCCAACGACATCGCTTCGCCCACCGATTTCATCGTGGTGGTCAGCCGCGGGTCGGCGCCGGGGAACTTCTCGAACGCGAAGCGCGGTGCCTTGACCACGACGTAGTCCAGTGCCGGCTCGAAGCAGGCCGGCGTCTCTTTGGTGATGTCGTTGATGATCTCGTCGAGGGTGTAGCCGATCGCGAGCTTGGCGGCGATCTTGGCGATCGGGAAGCCGGTCGCCTTGGACGCCAGCGCACTGGATCGCGAGACCCGCGGGTTCATCTCGATCACGATGAGTCGACCGTCTTGGGGGTTGACCGCGAACTGGATGTTGCAGCCGCCGGTGTCCACCCCGACCTCGCGCAGGATCGCGATCCCCAGGTCACGCATCTTCTGGTATTCGCGGTCGGTCAGCGTCATCGCCGGTGCGACGGTCACCGAGTCGCCGGTGTGCACGCCCATCGGGTCGACGTTCTCGATCGAGCAGACCACGACCACGTTGTCGTTGCCGTCGCGCATCAACTCAAGCTCGAATTCCTTCCACCCGTAGATGGATTCCTCGATCAAGACGTTGGCCGTCGGGGAGGCGGCCAGGCCGTCGCCGGCCATCCGCGCGACCTCGTCGAGGCTGGCCGCCAGCCCAGATCCCAAGCCGCCCATGGTGAACGACGGCCGGACCACGACGGGCAGCCCGAGTTCGGCGACGGTCTCGGTGACCTCGTCCATGGTGTAGCAGACCCGGGAACGCGCCGACTCGCCACCGACCTTGGCGACGATGTCCTTGAACTGCTGGCGGTCCTCGCCGCGCTGGATCGCCTCGAAGTCGGCGCCGATCAGCTCAACCCCGTACCGCTCCAGCACCCCGTGCTCGTGCAGTGCCACCGCGGTGTTCAGCGCGGTCTGCCCGCCCAGGGTAGCCAGCAGGGCGTCGACCTTGTTGCCGCGCTCGGCCTGCTGAGCGAGCACCTTTTCGACGAACTCCCAGGTGATGGGCTCGACGTAGGTGTTGTCGGCGTATTCGGGGTCGGTCATGATGGTGGCCGGATTGGAGTTGACCAGGCTCACCTGCAGGCCCTCGGCCTTGAGCACCCGGCAGGCCTGGGTTCCCGAGTAGTCGAATTCACAGGCCTGTCCGATCACGATCGGCCCGGAGCCGATCACCAGAACGTGGCGCAGGTCACTACGGCGCGGCATTACTTCTCCCCTGCCATCAGGTCGACGAACTGGTCGAACAGGTATTCCGCGTCGTGCGGTCCGGCCGCGGCTTCCGGGTGGTACTGCACCGAGAACGCCCGGCCGTCGGCGAGCTTGACGCCCTCGACGACACCGTCGTTGGCGCAGGTGTGGCTGACCACCGCCGGCCCGAAGTCGGTCGTAAAGACTTCACCTGCCTCCCCCTCTAAGGCGAAGCCGTGGTTCTGCGCGGTCACCGCCACCCGGCCGGTGGCGTGGTCGATCACCGGGATGTTGATGCCGCGGTGGCCGAACGTCATCTTGTAGGTGTTCAGCCCCAGCGCCCGGCCCAGGATCTGGTTTCCGAAACAGATTCCGAACAGCGGGATTCCGGCGCCGAGCACCTCGCGGGTCAACGCCACCATCGCCTCCGCGGTGGCCGGGTCCCCGGGCCCGTTGGACAGGAACACCCCGTCTGGTTTCAGGTCGGCGATCGCCGCGAAGTCCACCGACGACGGCAGCACGTGGCTGCGGATTCCGCGCCGCGAGAAGTTGCGTGGCGTGTTGGTCTTGATGCCCAGGTCCAGCGCGGCGATGGTGAAGCGGTGTGCGCCCTCAGGTTCCACCACGTATCCCGCGTCGGTGCTGACCTGCCCGGCAAGGTCGGCGCCGAGCATCGACGGCTGCTCGCGGACCCGGGTCACCAACTCATCCGGTGATGCCAGCGCGTCACCGGAGAACACCCCGGCCTTCATCGAACCGTGATTGCGCAGGTGGCGCACGATGGTCCGGGTGTCAACGCCGGCGATACCGACGATGCCCTGGCGTACCAGCTCGTCATCCAGCGTGCCGGTGGCTCGCCAGTTCGACGCCCGCGGCGACGGGTCGCGCACCACATAGCCCGCTACCCAGATCTTTTCGTCGCGGCTCTCCCCGTCCTCGCGGTTCCAGCCGGTGTTGCCGATCTGCGGGGCGGTGGCCACCACGATCTGCCGGTGATAACTGGGGTCGGTCAGGGTCTCCTGGTAGCCGGACATCCCGGTGGAGAACACCGCCTCACCCAGGGTCTGTCCCACGGCCCCGAACGGTGTCCCGGTGAATGTCCGGCCGTCCTCGAGAACCAGCACCGCTCGCGAGTTCATCTGTCGTCTTCCTCTTCTTCTAACCAGCGGCCGTGCTCAGCGCGGTCGTCCGCGCGGAAGCCGGTGTCTATCTCGGTGCCCGACGGCAGTCGCCAGCGGATCGCCAGCACCCCGCCGTAGGGTCGGGTGGGGAAAGTAGGAATCGTGCGCCCGGCGATGCCGCGTTCGGTGCGGACCGCGATCACTGATTCCGCAGGGATCCAGATCGGTCGGGCGCCGCTGCGCTGCACCATGATCCCCTCGGGGTAGCGAGTCAGCACCGCCTTGGTGCGATAGCCCAGGTCGCCGACCACCACCCGGTCGTTCCACTTCGGCGCCAGCGTGCAACCGAGGTACTGCCCGCGGGTGGCAGCCACAGTCGGCGAACCCACCGTGTCGGGCACCGTCGGCAGTGTCCCGATCAGCGCGTCCTGCAGCTGGCCGCGGCGGCGCCAGCCGCGCATCATCAGTCGGATCACCACGCCGATCAGCACCGCCAGCAGAAAAGCGAAGACCAGCGAGCCGATCAACGTGGGGGTGTTCATACCGGGCTCTTCCCGTCCCGAGCGGTGATCCGGCCGCGCAGCAGGGTCGCGGTGACGGTCGCGGGCAGGACCATCTCTTCATAGGGGGTGTTGTCCGAGCGGCTGGCCAGCGCCGCACCGGTGACCACCCACGTGGCGTCGGGATCGATGACGGTCAGGTTTGCCGGCTCGCCCACCTCGAGCGGGCGACCCTGATCAGGCAGGCCGACGATCTGGGCCGGCCGCTCGCTCATCACCCGGGCCACGTCGCGCCAGGTCAACAGGCCGGTCTGCACCATGGTGGCCACCACCACCGACAGCGCGGTCTGCAGGCCCAGCATCCCGGGCCTAGCGACCGAAAACTCGCAGCACTTCTCGTGTTCGGCGTGCGGGGCGTGATCGGTGGCCACACAGTCGATAACGCCGTCGGCCAATGCCTGACGCAGGGCCTCGGCGTCGGAGGCCTCGCGCAGCGGCGGGTTGACCCGGTTCATTCCGTCGTAGTCGGCCAGTCGACTGTCGTCGAGCATGAGGTGATGCGGGGTGACTTCCGCAGTCACCGAGATGCCTTGCGCCTTAGCCCATTTGAGAAGCTCCACCGTTCCAGCGGTGGACGCATGGCAGATGTGCAGGCGGGCGCCCGCGTCGCGGGCCAGCAGCACGTCCCGAGCCACGATCGATTCTTCGGCGACGCGCGGCCAGCCGGCCAGGCCCAGCCGGGCGGCGTTGGGCCCCTCGTGGGCGACCGAACCGACGGTCAGCCGCGGCTCCTCGGCGTGCTGGGCGATCAACACCCCCAGCCCGGTCGCGTACTCCAGCGCGCGTCGCATCACCAGCGGGTGGTCCACACAGACACCGTCGTCGGAGAACATCCGAACACCCGCTTTACCGGCGGCCATCATGCCCATCTCGGTCAGCTGCGTGCCGCCCAGTCCGACCGTGACGGCGCCGACCGGGTGCACGTCGACCAGGCCGATCTGCTGTCCGCGCTGCCAGACATGGTCGGTGACCACCGGAGAGTCGGCTACCGGATCGGTGTTGGCCATCGCGAACACGGCGGTGTAGCCGCCCAGGGCCGCCGCCGCCGAGCCGGTTTCGATGTCCTCGGCGTATTCGCGTCCCGGCTCACGCAGATGGGTGTGCAGGTCGACGAAGCCCGGCAGCAACACCTGCCCGGGTGCGTCGATGACCTCGCAGTCATCCGGTACGGACAGACCGGTCCCGATCTGCGCGATCTGGCCGTCCGCCACCAGGACATCGACCTGGTCGCCTTCGCCGTAACACCGCACTCCACGAATCAGCACGCTCACGACGCTGCGTCCTCCCCAGCCGACCCCGCGGATTCGCTACCCACCAGCAGATGGAACAGCACCGCCATCCGGACATGTACACCGTTGGAAACCTGTTGTAGCACCGCGGATTGCGACGAGTCAGCCACCGACGACGAGATCTCCATGCCGCGCAGCATCGGGCCGGGGTGCAGCACCACCGCGTGATCGGGCAGCATCGCCCGGCGCTTCTCGCTCAATCCGTAGCGCGCCGAGTACTCCCGCGTCGACGGGAAGAATCCGCCGGTCATCCGCTCGGCCTGCACCCGCAGCATCAGCACCGCGTCGGCAGCCGGCAACTCGGCGTCGAAGTCATGCGACACCGTCACGGGCCAGTCAGTCACCCCGACCGGCAGCAGGGTCGGCGGGGCCACCAGAACCACCTCGGCGCCCAGAGTCGACAGCAGGCTCACATTGGAGCGAGCCACCCGGCTGTGCACGATGTCGCCGACAATCAGGACTCGCCGACCGGCCACCTCGCCGAGGCGCTGGCGCAGCGTCAGCGCGTCCAGCAACGCCTGGGTGGGGTGTTCGTGGGTGCCGTCACCGGCGTTGATCACCGCCGGGCCGGTCGCACCGGCGGGCAGGGCGTCCGCGGTCCATTGCGAGAGCAGGTGGGCCGCGCCCGACGACGGGTGGCGGATGATCAGCGCGTCCGCGCCGGCGGCGCGCAACGTCAACGCGGTGTCGCGCAGCGACTCCCCCTTGCTGACCGAGGATCCCGACGCGGACACATTGATCACGTCGGCGCTCATCCACTTGCCGGCCACCTCGAAGGAGACCCGAGTGCGGGTGGAGTTCTCGTAGAACATGGTGATCACGGTGCGCCCGCGCAGGGTGGGCAACTTTTTGACCTCACGCCCCACCAGCGCCTGAGCGAAGCGGTCCGCGTCGTCGAGGATGGCGGTGGCCTCATCCCGGCTCAAATCGCCGGCTGCCAACAGATGCCTGGTGCTCATCGGGTTATCACCACCTGGTCACGGCCGTCATGTTCAGCCAGTAAGACGTGCACGCTTTCCCCGCGGGCGGTCGGCACGTTCTTGCCGACATAGTCGGCGCGCACCGGCAGTTCACGGTGGCCGCGGTCCACCAGCACGGCCAGCTGCACGATCCGGGGCCGGCCCACATCGCGCAGCGCGTCCAGCGCGGCCCGGACCGATCGGCCGGCGAAGAGCACGTCGTCGACCAGAATCACCAAGGCGTCGTCGATGCCGCCCGCCGGAATCGACGTGGGCTCCAGGGGCCGCGGAGGCTGACGCATCAGGTCGTCGCGGTACAAGGTGATGTCCAGCGCACCATGCGCGACATCAACACCGCAGAATTCGCTGATCTTGCCGGCCAAGCGCTGGGCCAGGGTGACGCCGCGGGTGGGTATGCCCAACAGCACGACGCGCGGGGAGTTAGCCCGATCGGGGTCGTCTAAAGCCGTCTTCTCGATGATCTGATGTGCGATACGAGAAACAGTGCGACCCACATCCGCCGAGGACATCAATTCCCGGTCGGTGCTGGAATTACCGGCAGCGCCCATGCGAAACCGCAGGACCTCCTTCTCCGCCTCGCAGGACGGATCGTTAAAGGATGTCGAACTGCCGCATAGCCTAACATCCGCCCACCGTCCACCGTTGAGGGGAACTACGCCGCTAGCCTGTTCGGGTGAACCTCGACCCGAATCAGGCGCCGCTGCGCGAGGCCTGTGACACCGGCCTGCTCGCCGGCGTGGTGACGCTCGTCTGGCAGCGCGGCTCGGTGCTGCAGGTCAATGAGATCGGCCATCGCGATGTCGGCGCCGGCCTGCCGATGACCCGCGACACGGTTTTCCGGATCGCCTCCATGACCAAACCGGTCACCATCGCCGCCGCGATGACCCTGGTCGACGAAGGCCGACTGCGGCTTTCCGACCCCATCGCGCACTGGTTGCCGGAGTTCGCCGCGCCGCGGGTGCTCCTCGACCCGGCCGGTTCGCTGGAGGCCACCACCGCGGCACGGCGCGCAATCACGGTCGACGATCTGATGACGCATCGGTGCGGCATCGGGTACGGATTCTCCGTCCCCGGCCCGATCGCGCGGGAATACCAGCGGCTGCCCTTCGGACGCGGGCCCGAGGCCTGGCTGACGGCGCTGGCGGCGCTTCCCCTGGTGGATCAGCCCGGTGAGCGAGTCACCTACGGCCACGGCACTGACGTGCTGGGCGTGCTGCTCTCGCGGATCGAGGGCAAGCCACTGCCGCAGGTGCTCGAGGAGCGGATCCTGTGCCCACTGGGGATGACCGACACCGGTTTCTGCGTCACTCCGCAGGCACGCGGGCGCAGCGCCACCATGTACCGCGTCGACGGCGACACGCTGCGCGACGACGCGATGGGGCCGGTGCCGATCGCGATGCCGGCGTTTCCCAACGCCGGCGGCGGCCTGATGTCCACCGCCGACGACTACCTGGCGTTCGCCCGCATGTTGCTGGCCGACGGCATGTTCGACGGCACCCGGGTGCTCTCGGCCCAAGCGGCGCGGGCGATGCGCACCGATCAGCTCACCGACGACCAGAAGCGCCACCCGTTCCTGGGCGCCCCATTCTGGGTCGGGCGTGGGTTCGGGCTCAACCTGTCGGTGGTGACCGACCCGGCGAAGTCGCAGCCGCTGTTCGGGCCGGGCGGTGCGGGAGCGTTCGGCTGGCCGGGCGCCTACGGCACCTGGTGGCAGGCCGATCCGGCCGCAGACCTGATCCTGATCTATCTGGTCCAGAACTCCCCGACGCTGTCGACCGATATGGCCGTAGCGGTGGCCGGCAATACCTCGATCGCCAAACTGCGAGTGGCGCAGCCGAAGTTCGTCCGGCGGACCTACGCGGCCCTGGGTCTATAGCGCCCGGGGCTAAAGCCTTTCGCCCGCGGCACGGGCCTGCTGCAGGGCTGCTTCGCGCATCTGTTCGCGCTCTTCGGCGGTCCAGCGCGTGGTCGGTTCGAAGACCAGGGTCCGGACGTTGTAGCCCAGCATGGTGAACACGTACTCCAGATACGGGCGCTGGAAGTCCTGCAGGTCGGCACGATCGCCGTCGTAGGCGCTGGAGCGGGTCAAGATGAGTTGCAGCGGCTTGCCCTCCCCCAGCGTGCCCACGTGTTCGCCACGCTCGTTGAGGGTGAAGCTGGCCATCGGTTGCACGATGACGTCGATCCAGGACTTCAGCGCATGCGGCACATGCCAATTCCACATCGGCGACGACACCACCAACCGATCGAACGAGCGCACCCGATCGATCTCGGCCAGCACGTCCGACCAGATCTGCTTCTGCTCGGGGGTTCGCCGTTCGCCGTAGAGCGGAGCGAACTTGGCGAAGGCGGCGTCGCGCCCGAACACCAGCATCTCGTCGGTCCACACCGAGAACCGTTCGACATCACCGACCGCCGCCGCGGGCGCGGCATCCAGAAAGGCCTGGGTCAGCGCCGAGGACAGCGAGTGCTCCTGCTTGGGGCTCGCCTCCACCCACAGAGTTTTCATGGCGTCCTTCGCGTCGGTCAGATCATCGAGATCGGTGAGATCTTGACGCCGGCCTCAAGCGCGCCAGATAACTCGCGTGCCACGTCGTAGTCGAAGACTACGTGCCCGCAGATGACGTCGACGTCGCGTTTGGCGCGCTGCAGCGGGTTGGTCACGAATTGCGCACTGGCACCGGAGGATTCGAGCAGATCGGCGATCACCGAACGGGACTCGTGCACGATGTAGGCGGCCGCCGCCCGGGCATCGGCGCGAACCGCGCGGCCGATCCGTTCCCGCGCGTCCACCGCGTCTTGAATCCGGCCGACGGTGTCGTCGAGCAAGCCGCGCAGTGCACGCAGCCGAACCCTCGCATCGCCGAGGCGGATCTGGGCCGCCGGCTGATTCTTCTGCGCGGCACCGGAATACGCCAGCACCCGTTCGGTCAGGCGCTCGGCGAACAAGTCGGCGACCCATTCGGCCGAACCGAGGGCGGGCATCGCCGCAACCAGGGCCAGCGCCGGGACCATCGGCCACCGGTACGCCGATGCGTCGTGCAGCTCAGCGCCGGGGGCGGTACCGGAGTAGATGTCGACAACCTTGACCAGCCGGTGCGACGGGACGACCACGTCCTCGATGACGACGTCGTTGGAGCCGGTGGCCCGCATGCCAGCGGTGTGCCAGACATCTTCGATGCGAATGTCGGTCGCCGGGAGCAGCACCAGCGCCGGGTAGGCGGCATCAGAGCCATCGTCGGGTCCGCAGATCGCTCCGACCATGATCCAGTCGGCGTCCATCACCCCGGTCGCCCACGACCATCGCCCGGAAAGCCGGATGCCGTCACCGTCGGGCACGCCGCGCCCGGTCGGCGCCAGCGGTGCCGGGCACAGCACCGGCCCGGCGGCGAATACCTCGTCCTGGGCCTGCTGGCCGAAGAGCGCCAGCATCCAGTTGTGCAGCATGTAGAACCCCAGCGTCCAGGAGCTCGACGCGCAGCCGTGCGCCATGCGCCGAAGCGGGTCAAGGATCTCGGGAAACTCGGCCTGGCACCCGCCATAGCGGGCCGGCAAGAGCAGGTTAGCCAGCCCGGACTTGCGAAAGTCCTCGACAGTGTCCGCCGGAAGTCGGCGCAGCTCTTCGGCCGCCGCGGCGCGCTGCGCCAGTCGGGAGATGAACTCTTCGGTCACCACCGGTGCCGTCACGGTCGCCATGCCCGGACCGTACCATACCTTTTAGTATGGAGTCAGTGCCGGAGCATGACGTCCAGGAACTGTTCCCGCCCGCTGGCCGCTCGTGAGCTCGGCGCCGAACCGGACAGATGCAGAAACCCGATCCCTGCGGCGAACGTTGCGTTGGCACGCATGTCGGCTTCGTCCGCATCGAAGCCGTCGTCGATAAACACCTGCCGCACCGCCTTAAGCACCCGCCGATCGGAGCTGCGTACCGCCGCGGCGACGCTGTCCTCCGATCGCGCCCACTCACGCATCGCACGCTCGAGCATCCAATGCGCGGGCCCGACCAGAGCGGTCATCATGTGCGACAGCCGCTCACGCGGCGGCAATTCCGACAGCGCGTCGAAGTCACCGCGGTCGGCGTCGCGCACGGCGGCCCAGGTGTCGACCAGCGCCTGCCGGTAGGCCTTCATGTCAGTGAAATGCCAGTAGAAGCTGCCCTTGGTGACTCCGAGCCGTTTGCCGAGCCGGTCGATGGTCAGCGCCTTGAGCCCGTCTTCAGCCAGAATCCGGAAGCCGGCCTGCACCCAGTCCTGTACGGACAGCCGGGGATTGCCACCCGACCCGCCAACTGCATCCGACGCGGCCATGCCGAGTCAGCGTACTGACCCGGCTGCTTCCTGCAAGGCCCGACGCGCGTACGCGCGGACGTCGGCGTCGTTGTCCTTGACCGCGAGCCCGAGCGCATCGCGAGCGGCGGCGTCCGATTCGGCCCAGCGAGTCAGCCCCAGCACCGCGGCTTTGCGCACGTCGAGATGCGGGTCCTCCAGTGCCACCGTCAGCAGCGGCACAGCCGCCTCGGCGTGCGCACCGACCAGCGCACGGGCCGCGCCGACCCGCACCTGCCACGCCGACTCGCGCAGTGCCGGTGTGATGACGGTGAGCTCCTGCGGCCCACAGCCGATCTCACCGAGCGCGGCCAGTGCGGCCGCCCGCACCAACGGGTCCGGGTCGCCGATCAGGACTCGCACGGTGTCGGCGCCGGCGCGCAACGTCGCGCACGCGTTGGCTGCGGCGACGCGCACCTCACGATTGCGGTCGCCGGCCGCGATCGCCACGGTCGCGGCGTCGTCGACCGAGACCAGCGCACGCACCGCCTCGATGCGCACTCGGTGGTCGGGGTCGGCCAGTGCGCTCCGGTAGTCCGCCGGGTCTCCGACCCGCCGGCTGGACAACAGGTACACCACCGCGGCCCGCACCACCGGATCCGGCGAATTCAGCTGCGCAGCGGCCAACTCCGGATCCGCGATCACTTCGACGAGCTCACGTGCGCCGTCGGCAGCGCTTCGGCGCACCGCGGCGTCAGCGTCGGCAAGCGCGCCGAACAGCGCAGCGGCGTAGCCGTCGGGAGTGTGCTCGCTCAACGCCGCGACCGCGGTGCGGCGCACCGCCGGATCGGGATCACCGAGGTAGTCGGCCAGATCGGCCAGCGTCGGCTCCTCCAGGGCGACGACCGCCGCGATACGCGGCGACGGCGGGTGCACCGCAGCGGGTGCCGCAACCCGTGACGCCGCGGTCGCCGGAGCCTGGCCGCCCAGCAGCGGCGGCTGCGCCACCGCATGCACCGACTGGTCGGTCGGCGGCAACCCGTCCAGTTCGGGGACGGCCACGAAGTAGGGGGCAACCGGGCGCTTGAGGAATTCCATTGCCCCGTCGGCCCGTTTGCGCACGTTGAGGTGGTAGCCCCACTGCGCATCGTCACGACCGGGCAGGTCGGCACGGTCGTGGTACAGACCCCACCGGGACTCGGTGCGGGTCAGCGATGACCGGGCGGCCAGCTCCGCGCAATCGCGGATGAACGACACCTCGACGGCGCGCATCAGCTCGTGCGGGCTGCGGGCGCCCATCTGGGCGATCTCGCCGCGCATCCGCTCGAAGGTCTGCACTGCCAGCGACAGTTTGGCAGCCGACTTGGGCGGTGCCACATAGTCGTTGACGAACCGGCGCAGCTTGTATTCCACCTGCGGCTGCGGGGGACCGTCGGGATGGCGCAACGGGCGATAGATCAGCTCGTGGGCCTCGGCGAGCTGGTCGGCCGGCAGGTCCCCCGGCGCCGTGACTTCGTTCAGCGTTGCTGCCGCATCCGCTCCGGCGAGGTCGCCGAACACGAAGGCACCGATCATGTAGTTGTGCGGCACGCAGGCCAGGTCGCCGGCGGCGTACAGGCCCGGAACCGTAGTGCGGGCATTCTCGTCGACCCACACACCGGAGGCGGAATGCCCCGAGCACAAACCGATCTCGGAGATGTGCATCTCGATGTCGTGGGTGCGGTAGTCGTGACCGCGGTTGGCGTGAAAGGTTCCCCGGGTGGGCCGCTCGGTGGTGTGCAGAATGTTCTCCAGCGCCGTCAGCGTCTCGTCGGGCAGATGCGACACCTTGAGGTAGATCGGCCCGCGCGCGGAGTCGATCTCGGATTTGACCTCGGCCATCATCTGACCGGACCAGTAGTCGGAGTCGACGAACCGCTCCCCCAGCGAGTTCACCTGATAGCCGCCGAACGGGTTGGCCACATACGCGCAAGCCGGTCCGTTGTAGTCCTTGATCAGCGGATTGACCTGGAAGCATTCGATGCCGGACAACTCAGCGCCGGCGTGGTAGGCCATCGAGTAGCCGTCGCCGGCATTGGTCGGGTTCTCGTAGGTGCCATACAGATAACCCGACGCGGGCAGCCCGAGACGCCCGCACGGCCCGGTGGCCAGGATCACCGCCTTGGCGCCGACTGCCACGAATTCACCGGTGCGGGTATGCAATGCGGCGGCCCCCACCGCGCGGCCGTCGCGGGTGAGCACCCGCACCGGCATCAGCCGATTTTCGATGCGGATCTTCTCCCGCATCGAGCGCTGCCGCAGCACCCGGTAGAGCGCCTTCTTGACGTCCTTACCCTCGGGCATCGGCAGCACGTAGGAGCCGGAGCGGTGGACCCGACGTACCGCGTACTCGCCGTGCTCGTCCTTTTCGAACTTCACTCCGTAACGTTCCAGCCGCTGCACCATCGCGAAGCCGCGGGTGGCGGTCTGATAGATGGTGCGCTGGTTGACGATTCCGTCGTTGGCGCGGGTGATCTCGGCGACGTAGTCCTCGGGCTCGGCCTTCCCGGGGATCACCGCGTTGTTGACACCATCCATGCCCATCGCCAGCGCCCCGGAATGGCGCACGTGAGCCTTCTCCAACAGCAGCACCTGTGCGCCGTGCTCGGCGGCGGTCAGCGCGGCCATGGTGCCGGCGGTGCCGCCACCTATCACCAGCACATCGCAGTCCAGCCGCTGCGGTGTCGCGACATCCGGGATCTGCGGGGATGTCTGCGTCATGAGTTCTCCAATGCGGTGAGGATGGCGGCACGCAGGCCGGGTTCCGCCCGGCCGCTGCGCGGTTCGGGGACCTCGATCAGCGCCCGCAGTGGCTGTCCGGCACGCCCGAGCACCGCGACCCGGTCACCGAGTGCCAGTGCCTCGTCGACGTCGTGGGTGACGAACACGATCGTGGTCGGGTGGGATCGCCAGGTGTCGATCAGCAGCGCCTGCATGGCAGCGCGGGTAGCGCTGTCCAGTGCCCCGAACGGTTCGTCCATCATCACCGCACGTGGCGCACCGGCCAGGCCGCGGGCCAACTGAACCCGTTGCCGCATTCCACCGGAGAGGCTCTTCGGCAGATAGTCGCCGAAGCCAGTCAGCCCCAGCTCAGCGATCCACCGGTCGGCTTGGGCCCGCCGCCCGGTGCGCGGTACACCGCGCAGCCGTAGTGCCAGCTCGATGTTGGAGCGCACCGAACGCCACGGCAGCAGCGCGTTATCCTGAAACACCACGCCACGGTCCCGCGAGGTGGTCCTCACCTCGGCGCCGTCGGCCAGCACTTGCCCCTGATCGGGGAGCAGCAATCCGGCCAGTGCGCGCAGCACCGTCGACTTGCCGCAGCCGGAGGGACCGGTCAGCACCAGGATCTCGCCGGGGCGCACCGCCAGGCTCAGCTCATCGATAACCGGAGAGTCGGTGTAGGACAGCCGGACCCGGTCCAGTGTCAAACTCATGCCGACCGTCATCGCCCGTTCTCCTCGCTGCGTGGCAGCCAGCGGGTCAGCCGCCGCCCGACCGTCTCCACCGCAGCCGAGGTGGCGAACCCCAGCACGCCGATGGTGATGATGCCGACGAACACGTCCGGGTAGGCCAGCACGGTGTAGGCCTGCCAGGTGCGATAGCCGATGCCGAGGCGCCCGGAGATCATCTCCGCGGAGATCACGCAGATCCACGACACACCCATGCCCACCGACAGTCCGCCGAACACACCGGGCAGGATGCCCGGAATCACCACCTGGCTCAACACATCCCAGCGCCCGCCGCCCAGGGTACGCACCGAGTCCTCCCACAGCGTGGGCAAGGCGCGCACCGCGTGACGGGTGCTGACCAGGATCGGGAAGAAGGCGGCCAGGAACGTGATGAACACGATGCCCTGTTCGCTGGCCGGAAAGAGCAGGATCGCGACCGGAACCAGCGCGATGGCCGGGATGGGCCGGATCAGTTCGGTGAGCGGACCGACCACGTCGGCAGCCACCCGCGATCTGCCCAGCAGCACGCCGGTGGCGACGCCGACCATCGCCGCCAGGCCGAATCCGGTGAGGATCCGGATCAGCGACTGGGCCAGATCCAGCCAGTACGCCTCGGTGCCCAACCGGCGCACCAACGTGGTGAAGACCTCATCGACGGTCGGCAGGGTGTCGAACCGCAGCCACCACCGCACTTCGGCGACGGTCAGCAGTTGCCACAGCCCCAGTGCGGCCACCACCGAGGCCAGTCGCAGCAGCCAGGACCACCGTAGGGTCCGGGCCCGACGCGGTACTGCGCCGACCGGAACAGACGCGGCCGGGGCGCCGGCGAGCACCGCGGTCACACCGCACCCGCCAGGGCCTGCCGGTAATCCAGCACGATGCCGCCCGGATGCGCGGCGACATAGCGCCTCGCCCCAGCGGTCGTGTCGAACGGCAGGTAGTGCGTACCGTCACGCACCCACGCCGATTTGTCGGCGAACCACCGAGTCCCCAGTTCGGCGTCGTGCACATAGGCGGCCCTCAGGTGATCGCCGCGGGCGGCCGCTGCCCGCACCGCGGCCAGCAGTGCGTCGGAGTCCGGGACGCTCACGGTGGTTTCGGATCCGTCCAGCCAGAGCTCGCCACCGACCGTCGTCGGCTTGTCGATCTCGGCGACCACCTTGTCGTAGTCCAGCTTTCGCGCATCGAACGCCGCGCGCAGCGGCTTGTCGTCGACAAACCCATCCACGTCGAAGTCGTCCAGCTCGGCGAAGTCGCCGATCGACTGGAGGTAGGGCACGTCGTTCTTCAGCGCGGCGACCAGCTGCGGTTTGAGGGTGGCGTCGAACGAGGTGCCGCCCGGCCCGTTGTAGAGGTAGACGACCTCCTGCGGTAGCCCGCTGCCTTCGGCGACGATGCGGGCCGCCTCCAACGGTTTGCGTTTCAGGAAGTCGGTGGCGTCCAGCTGGGCTTGCAGGAATGCGTCGAGCACTTCTGGGTGTGCCTGCGCATAGCTTTGGCGCACCACCACGCCGTGCAGGGTCGGGTAGTTGAGTTCGGCGCCGTCGTAAAGCAGGCGTGCCCGGTCCTGATACACCAGCAGTCCGGGCCAGGCCACGAATTGCGACAGGCCTTGGACCTGACCAGATTCCAGCGCTGAGGCGCCCACCTGAGGCTGCTGGTTGAGCACCTCGACGCCGGTTCCGGTACCGGCCAGTGCGCGCAGCAGGGTGCCGTGGCCCGCCGAGCCCACGCTGGCCGACACCTTGGCCCCGGCCAGGTCGGCCAACGTGTCCGCATGGGAGTCGGGCGACACCACCACCATGTTCAGCGCACCGGCGGGGTGGTAACCGGTCACCGAAACGATCGCGGTGCGGGCCTGCGCGTTGGCCCGGGTTCGGACACCGTTGACCAGCATGGGGTAATCCCCCATCGAGCCGATGTCGATCTTCTCGGCGAGCATCTGCGCGGTGATCGGCGCCCCGGTGTCGTAGTCCTGCCAGTCGACCCGGTAGCGAGTTCCGGTCCGGTTGGTGATGTCGGCGAGCCGGCGCTCGAGATAGCCGCGAGCGCGCAGCAGTGTGCCGGCGGTCGCGGTGTTGATGGTCTTGGACTGATAACCCACCACCACGTCGACGGAATCACCCGCGGTCGTGGAATCCAGCGAACATCCGGCCAGGGCAAGGACGACGCTGGTCAGCAGAATGAGGGATCTCTTCATGAAACACCTTGACGGTCAATGCATTCAGCGAATGAGATAGGGCATGTTGACGGTGACGGCGCCGGTCGGACAGCGCGCCGCACACGGTCCGCAGTACCAGCACTCGTCGACGTGCATGAAGGCCTTGCCGTTCTCCGGGTTGATCGCCAGGGAATCCAGCGGGCAGATGTCGACGCACAGCGTGCAGCCGGAGATGCACAGCGATTCATCGATCGTCACGGGGACATCGGTACGGCCGTTGACCAGCGTCATGGATAACTCCTTGTCAGGGTGCCGCGCATGGTGACGCGGTCACCGCGCATCCGGATGTATTCGAGATCGACGGGCCGGCCGTCCTCCAGGCTGGTGAGCCGTTCCAGCATCAGCAGGGCTGCGCCGCCGGGAAGTTGCAGGAGGGCCGCGGTGTGCGGGTCGGCCGGAATCGCCTCCAGCGCCAAGGTCGCATCGCCCAGGCGCTGGCCGCTGATCTGTTCGATCAGCGGAAACACGTCGGTGGACTCCAAGGGATGGGCCAGCACGGCGGCACCGATATCGGGCGCCAGATAGGTCTGGTCCAGGCTCAGCGGCACATCACCGAGGTAGCGCAGTCGTTCGATGAAGACCACCTGGACACCGGCGCCCAGGCCGAGCCGGCGGGCGACCGACGGCGGGGCGCTTACCGTCGTCGCCACCCGCACCTCGTTGCGCACCTCTTGCGCATCGAAGGTCTCCTGCAGGCCGCGCAGTGAGTCCAGTCCGTGATCGTATTTGTGCTGAGCCACGTGGGTGCCGGTTCGCGGCCCGCGATGGATCAGTCCTTCGGCCTTCAGCGCGGCCAATGCCTCGCGAACGATATTGCGGGAGACGACGAACTCAGTGGCCAGTTCCGGTTCGCCGGGCAACCCGTCGTCGTAGGCGCCGGCATGGATCTGATGGCGCAGCACGTCGGCGACCTGCCGGGCCCGATCCGCACGGCGAATCGGCTGCGCTGCGACGTGGGCTTCGGCCATGCAGACACGCTAAGGGCCACCACCTCGGCGACCCCAGAGCTGCGAATTCCGCTGATCGCGGGGCAAAACGCATTGCGCCACCCGTTCGTTGCGGGCTGCCAGCGGAAACCTCCTGGTGTGGGCGCATTGCGCCGCCGCGGCGGCCGCGGCCCGGGTAACAATCGCGGTGAGGCTAATCGGCGACGCCGGGTGCCCGCGCATAGCGGGCCAGGGCCTCGGGCGTGAACACCGCCAGCCCCAGCTCGGGGTTGTAGCCGTGAATCTCTTTCACGTCGAGTTCGGCCAGGAAGTACAGGATCTCCTTGGAGATCACCTGGCCGGGAACCAGCACCGGGAAGCCGGGCGGGTACGGCACGACGAAGGTGGTTGAGACCAGCGTCTTGCCGTCGGCGACCCGGCGGCCGGCGTCGCCGAGCAACACGTGCTCACGGTCGGCCTCTTCGTAGCCGCCGTAGAACGCCGCGCGCATGTCGCCGATCGGGCTGGTGCCGCCGGGACGAAACGCCGGTGCGAACGCACTGAAGTCGGGCAGCGGTGGCAGATCCTCGGTGATCTCGGTGACCCGGCGGCGCTGCAGCGCGCGGTCATCGACGCTGGCTGCATTCCAGGCGCGGTCCAGTTCGCCGGCGACCCGACGCAGCGCGTCGAGCAGGTAGTGCACGCTGGACCAGGTGACGCCGATGGTGAAGATCAACAGCACCGAGTTGATCGAGGTCTTGTTGATCTGAATTCCGAACCGCTGCATAAGGATCTTCTCGCGGAAGTCGTAGCCCGTCATCCCGGTCTTGCCGACATTCAGGGTGACCCGGGTGGGGTCGAGCACGAACTCGTCGGACCGCCAGGCCTCGTTCCACTCCGCCAGTGCCCCCTGGCGTACCTCCCGGTAGGAGCTAACCGTCGATTCCCGGAATCGGTCGGGCACCAGATCGCTCTCGTCCAGGATGTGGAACCACTTGCTGATCAGCCGGTCCTTGCGCACCCGGTGGCGAAACACCAACGCCATGTCATAGACCCGCCGGACCATGTCGAAGCCTTCGATGTCAACCTGGCGGCGGGCCAGGTCCAGTGAGGCCAGGAGTTGCTGGTTCGGCGAGGTGGAGGTGTGAGTCAGAAACGCCTCGGCGAACGACTCGCGAGCCAGCGCGTTGAAGTCCTGATCCCGGACGTGGATCATCGACGCCTGCCGCAGCGCCGACAGCGACTTGTGGGTCGAGTGTGTCGCGTACACCCGCACCCGCGCCGACGGATGCGGCAGCAGCCGGTGCTCGCTCCACTGGTCGCGATCGATGCCTTCCATGCTGTCGTGCCACGCCTGGTACTCCTTGGCGTAGTGCGCCGAGCCCAGCCTGGCCTCCAGTCCTTCGGCGGCGACCATCGCGGTGCGTTGCCGCGCCCACGGCACCGCGGTCGCAAACGCGTACCAGGCCTCATCCCACAGGAAGCAGATGTCGGGCTTGATCGCCAGGATCTCCTCCATGACCCGGCGGGGGTTGTAGACGACGCCGTCGAATGTGCAGTTGGTCAGCAACAGCATTCGGACCCGGTGCAGCTGGCCGGCGGCCTCCAGGTCGAGCAGGGCACGTTTGATGGTGCGCAGCGCCACCGCCCCGTAGATCGCGAACGGCGCCAACGGGTAGGCATCCAGGTACAGCGGGTACGCGCCGGCCAGCACCAGCCCGTAGTGGTGCGACTTGTGGCAGTTGCGGTCGATCAGCACGATGTCGCCGGGCCGGGTCAGGGCCTGGACGACGATCTTGTTGGCGGTCGAGGTCCCGTTGGTGACGAAGTAGGTGTGGTCGGCGTTCCAGGTCTTGGCGGCCTTGTTCATCGCGACTCGGATGGTGCCGTGCGGGTCGAGCAACGAGTCGAGTCCGCCGGAGGTGGACGAGGTCTCGGCCATAAAGATGTTGCGGCCGTAGAACTCTCCCATGTCCTGCAGCGAACGCGAGTTGAAGATGCTGGCGCCGCGCGCCACCGGCAGCGCGTGGAACTGCCCGACCGGCTCGGAGGCGTAGGCGCGCAGCGCATCGAAAAACGGTGTGGCGTAGCGCTTCCGGATGCCGGCAAGCACGGTGCTGTGTAGGTCGGTGACATCGTTGAGCCGATAGAAGCTTCGGTCGTAGACGTCCGGCTCGTCTTCGGTGTCGGCGGCGATCGATTCGTCGGTGAGCAGGTACAGATCGATGTGCGGGCGCAACAGGCGCATCCACTCACCGCATTCGATGGCGTCGCGGCCGCAGCCGATGCTGGTGGGGTCGTCGTCGGCGCCCAGCAGGGTGGTCATCAGCGGCACCCGGTCGCGTGAGCGCAACGGCAGGTCGTGCCGCACGATCGCGGCCTGGATCTCGCCGTTGAGGGCGACCGCGGTGATCGCATCCTCGACACTGGACACCACCAACAGTTCGATCTGTACATCGTCGTCGGGGCTGCGCAGTCGGCGCAGGCTTTCCACCAGGCTCTCGGGCACCTCCGGCGGCGAGTCGTCGGCCAGCAGCACGGTGTAGAACTGCTGTTGGCGGGCCTGGGCCGCCAGTTCCTGATCCGACAGCGGCAAACCGAGGTCGAACAGCGCCGCCCGGTCGCCGTAGTTCGACAGCAACCGGACCACCAGCGACACCCGCTCGGTCAGCGACACCGTCGCCATCGACTCCAGGTAGCCGCGGAAGGTCGCCAGGTTGGCGGCGCCGGGGAACAGCCAGTACCGCTCGTAGGCGCCGAGCCGGTCGAGCAGGCGTTTTACCCGCGCGGCCTCGTGGGTGGTGTCCAGGCCGGCCCGGTTGGCCTCGGCCAGTTGCCGACAGGCGTCGTCGAGCAGATTCCAGGTATCGACCCGTGAATACGACGGATTGGCCACCGCGGCCAACGCCGATACCCGCAGTCTCCGATTCGGTGCGTCCCAACCCTCGCCCATAGGGCAAGTGTGCCCGTGCCGTGGCGGCTCGGGGCCGGTTCAGTCCGCTGAGTCGGAGTCCGGCTCGTCCTCGGTGTCGGTGTCGGTGTCGGCGACCGTGTCGAGAGGCGCAGTGGCCCCCCGCACCGCCAGCGAGGCGGCCCGCAGCTGCGGGGTCACCAGCATCACCTGGCCCAGCACGCCGTTGACGAACCCGGGCGACTCGTCGGTGGACAACTCCTTGGCCAGCTTCACCGCCTCGTCCACAGCGACCGGCTCCGGGACGTCGTCGGCATGCAGCAACTCCCAGATCGCCACTCGCAGGATCGCCCGGTCCACGGCCGGCAGCCGCTCCAGTTTCCAGCCCTGCAGGTGCGAGGTGATCAGGTCGTCGATGTGGGCGGCGTGCTCGGTGACCCCGTTGGCAACCGTGATGGTGTACGGGTGCAGCGGCGACACGTCGGGCTGCTCACTCGCCAGCGCCGTTCGCAACTCCGCGCCTTGGGCAGGGGTCAGTCCCCGGGCCTCGGCCTCGAAGAGCACGTCGACGGCACGCTTACGGGCTTGGTGCCGGCCTTTTACCGGCTTGCCAGCGGGCATGGTCAGGAGTTGACCCGTCCCAGGTAGCTGCCATCGCGAGTGTCGACCTTCAGCTTGTCTCCGGTGTTGATGAACAGCGGCACGTTGATCTGGGCGCCGGTCTCCATGGTGGCCGGCTTGGTGCCCGCGCTGGACCGGTCGCCTTGCAGGCCGGGCTCGGTGTGGGTGACCTCCAGCTCGACGCTGACCGGCAGCTCCAGGTACAGCGGTACTCCGTTGTGGAAGGCGATCTGCACGAGCATGCTCTCCAGCAGGTAGTTCGCCGAGTCGCCGACCAGCGATTCGGGCAGCGGGTGCTGCTCGTAGTCCTCGCTGTCCATGAACACGAAGTCGTTCCCGTCGCGGTACAGGTAGGTGGCGTCGCGGCGGTCCACGGTCGCGGTCTCCACCTTCACACCGGCGTTGTAGGTCTTGTCCACGACCTTGCCCGACACCACATTCTTGAGCTTGGTGCGCACGAAGGCCGGACCCTTGCCCGGCTTGACGTGCTGAAACTCGGTGATCTGCCACAACTGGCCGTCGATTACCAGTACCAGCCCGTTTTTGAAGTCAGCAGTTGAAGCCACGGTCGTTCACGTCTCCTAGAGAATGGTCAGTTAGTTAGGGAAGTCAATTTCTTCCCTTAATGCTTTGACCTGCACTTATGGCAGGTTGCTCCCGATTTTCGGACTTGCACAGCGCAAGAACGTAAGATAACGGATGTGCCGGAATCGTTGCTGGACACCCTCACGCACTCCTGGGAGCTGGCACTGCTGTCCGCCAACCGCTCCCCCACGACGATCACGTCCTACTTGCGCGGGGTTCGGCTGTACCTGGAGTGGTGTGGCGACAACGAACACCCGCAGCAGCTTACGCGGCCCACGGTGCAGCGTTACATGGGCGAGCTCATCGCCGAGGGAAAGGCCGCCAACACGGTCGCCCAACGTCTAGCCGCCCTCAAGCAGTTTGCCCGGTGGCTGGTCGAGGAAGGCGAGATCTCCGAGGACCCGCTCTTGGGCGTGCGGGCACCCAAGATCCCCGCCAAAGTTACCCCGGCGCTCTCCGACGACCAGCTCAGCGCACTGGTTGCCGCGTGCAAGGGCAACAGCTTCCGGGACCGCCGGGATACCGCCATCGTGCGACTGATGTTGGAGACCGGTATCCGCGCCTCGGAAACGGTAGCGCTGACCGTGGCCGACGTGGAGCCGCTGCGGGGCGGCGTGGTGACAATCCGGCGCGGCAAGGGCGGCAAGGGGCGCACCGCGCCGTTCAGTCCGCAGACCGCTACCGCGCTGGACCGTTACCTGCGGATGCGCGCCACGCACAAGCTGGCCGATACCCCGACACTCTGGCTCGGCGTCGGTGGCACCCGCAGGCTGGCCTACCACGGCCTCAACGACACTCTGCGCGATCGGGCAAAGACTGCGGGGATCGCGGGATTTCATCTTCACCTGCTGCGGCACACAGCCGCGACTCGATGGCTGCGCGCCGGGGGAAGTGAACAGGGGCTGATGGCGGTGGCCGGGTGGACGAGTAGGTCCATGCTCGATCGGTACACCGGAGCATCCGCCTCCGAGCGCGCCGCCGCCGAGGCGCGCGGTCTGAATCTGGGCGAGCTCTAACGGCAATGCCGCGCAGTTAGGGGTGGGGTGTGGTTGTCAACCGTCGAGGATTTCGATGGTGATGGCGGTGGTTGGGTAGTTGGTGCGGTCGATGGTGCCTTTGGCGCGGTGTTTGGAGATGGC
>Ga0153956_1000145_pt1 | contig 90456 bp, 85 predicted proteins | sample TSFL040MetaG_FD_104704 | JGI IMG/M metagenome (GOLD analysis project Ga0153956, IMG submission 104704) | Attine ant fungus gardens microbial communities from Florida, USA - TSFL040 MetaG | ecosystem: Host-associated > Fungi > Mycelium > Unclassified | place: USA: Florida, Wekiwa Springs... | reverse complement strand
TCAAGACAAGGTACGAGTAAGATGGCTAGAAGAGTTTATTGCGTATTTTTGGAAGCATGTGCATCCTGATTTTTCGATTGCTTCATTTTCTTGTGCAATACCTCAAACCGAGCAACCATTGGTTGAGTGTGCGTACCGTATTTTAAATAACATTGCTATTTATAATCCCCAACCGGATTCACTACAGAAATTCTTTTCATTCCATACCGATTATCGAATACAACAAAAAGAAACATGGCGTGATTACAGAAAATTAGAAAATACCTTGTTCGCAATGAGCATGTTGCTGCAGTTAACGCACGAAAGGAACCGGCCGCTACCGAATCGTTCTGTTTTATTAAAGATTATTTGCGATGCGACTCTTCATCAATGGCTACATGGAAAAGACATCGTAGAGTTAAATAAAAATTTCCCTTGGCTCATTGATGATATGCTCAAGGAATCGATAAAAAACATCACCACACCCTCTACTTTAACTCCGGATGAAAAAGCATGTATCCCTGCAATCAATGATCTCTTGGGGCGCCTTACTGCCGACGATTGGTTGGTGTATTTGCTTTTTAGAAAATACAATGATTTATTACATCATCGAAAGCGTGTTTTATTATTATTAGAAGCGATTTTACACGATCATCCTATTGTAAAAAATATTAGCCTACCTATTTTAATAGAAATGAATTTGAGTAACCATTATATTAATTATGATGGAAATCGTTATTCAGCTGCTGACCTCGTTTTACAATCTGAGAATATGCTTTTATATTTAAAGGATGCTGATGATTTTTTTTATGAACTTGTTTCAAAAATAACATTAGATAGTTTTATACAAGCAACAGAAAAAAATAAATATTTTATTCCACGATTTGATTTCGAATTAGCAAAAAATCTTCTACAACAAAATAACATACCGCGTGCTAAATTCTTTTTAACAAATGCTGAATTTTTGCGGAAGCTAACAAATAAAGAAGAACAAATTCTTAAAATAGCAGAACATTTGCTTCTTGATGACCTAAAAGATGTTCTCGAATCAATTGCTTTTCTAGATTTGTTAAAAGACATGGCGCCACCCAATGATAAAGCAGCATGGGAAAAACGCAGTGAATTCTTGCTTGAATTCGCCAAGGCACAAGAAAATGCTATTCCCATAGCAATAGTAAAAAACGATACTGTTCGTGGTATGTTAACGCCAAAAAATGTTTTCGACATTTCCCAACTCAATGCAGTCGCGCGTGAAATACTAATTAAAATGGGGTATTTTCCTTTCCTGAAATACAATCCACACAGAATTGAAATTTCTCTGCCTGCGCCAAAGTTAGAGCCAGTAACTTTTGATAATAATGGCATTCAGCATCCAGACATGCCCACGTTTCCAAAAGTAACTATTGAAAAAGACAAATTGCCTCGTCCTGATTCTCCTATTAATTGGAAAAAAGGATTAACCATTGCTGGTTTTATCGTATTGGGTTTAATCAGTATTGGTTTGATGGCCGTTGGTGGCGTGGGTGCGATCATTGGCATTCCCCTGGTGATTCAATTGGTATTGATTGGCATGGGGGTAATCGGCTTTACGGGTACGTTATTTGGTTCGTTGTCGCAGTCCAAAAAAGTCGAAGCTATATTGGAGCCTTCGGTATTATGCTCTTCAGCAAAAATTACTGACCAATTGTCAAAATCGCATGATGCTGTTCGTCCTGCGAATCAGCTTTCTATGGAGACAAAAAAATCAATGGAATCGTATTTTCAGAGGAAAAGCGTTATGCCTTCCGTAGCAAAGGATCCCCTAAATAGTAAGGAGATCCCTCACTTCGTTCGGGATGACAAGCCCTTTTTTAAAAAACCAGTATCCAGCAATAACCTAACGGTGAGTCACCACGCCCCCGCGCGTTTCACTCGCTCGCGATGACGTTTTCGAAAATGCCGTTATTGTGTTTGACCAAATCTTGTTATCTTTGCATCATTCACTGTTTGTGTGTCTTTTGTTTTAGGTGGATTGGTTGATTGAATTAGGTGTTCTATTGGAGCATGTTGGTTCATGATATTAAATCTTTTCAGCGCGCTACTTAAACCGCCTTGCGTAGATTTAAGATTAGTAGAAGTAGCAAACGGCAACTCTTTTTCGTTCACTGAATCTTTAAATGAACTAGAGAAAAAAGGCAATGATTTATTCTCCGAATAATAGGATATTGGCGTATCTAGGTTATGCTTTGCAGCGCCTATTTGTTTCCTCTCTTTTTGTTTAGATGGATCTACTTCTTGATCATGTTCAAGATTGTCGATTCTTGTCAATACTTGATTCAAACCACTCTCTGTATCACTTAGTCTGGTCATTGTTGTTTCTAAATTATTTTTAACAATATCTACTTTGCCTTTATATGTATCTAGTTCATTCTTTAGCTCGACATTTTTCTTTTCCAGCTGGACATTCTTCTCCTCCAACTCTTTAATCCGCTTACTTTTCGATAAATGTGATTTTTTCTCCACGTAAATTGGAAAATCGGTGTTTTTTAATGATTGAACAGCTGCCAAATCAAATATCAATTCACGTTCACCTTTCTCATCCAATACACAGGTAAATTGTTGTGGGCTATTCCAAAATTTATTGAATGCAGCCAATTCTTTTTGTGTGGCCCAGCGGGCTGGTAGTTGAGTATTACGATGGATAGGGTATTGGTGACCTTGTTTTTTATTGTTATGCCTTACAATCGCATAACAGGTATGTTCTTTCTTGTTTCTATCCTTAAATTTAATACCTGCTTGGGTAAAACCTTCTAACGGTGAAATATCATGCTCTCCACGCTCCTCCGTTTTTATTTTTGGAACGGATGAATGGCGTAAAGGAACATGCGATAACCACAGGATGGCTTGTTCACACAATTCCTCTTCTGTTAGAGGATGTTTGATAATGCCTGAAGTAAATAAATCGATCAGATGCACAGCCGCGTATTGACCCCAGAGTGCCGCATAAGCAAGCGATAAACGCGCTAACTGCGCACCATAATGATGTGCGATGGCACGGCTTAAGGATTTTAACTTACTGTTAAACTCTTGATCGGAAACAAAGCAATGCAATAAATGATGAAGCTTATCCTCTATCGTTGCACCATGAGTGAGACGTACGAATTTTTCTTTAGGCTGTTTAATTATCTCTTCTAATTTTTTGAATTCTGTAATTTCATCCAAAAATTCTGCCACATGGGCAATGACACTAAATTTCTGCAATGCATGAAACGTTGATTCCAAGGCGTGCACACTGTGGAACACTGCATGGGCACTCTCAGAAATAAGAGGTATGGCGAATAAAATATGTTTACCCGCATCCATCACGTTTTCGAGGGGGGTTTTTTTGCTACATTCGACATGCTCACTATGGATAACGTCAGCAGCTTTATACAAGGATTGAATAGGTGAGGTGAATGCCCTGTAAAATGCTTCTAAGGCAGCTTCTTGTTGGGCTGCATCGGAATGATCGTTAGGTTTGACTTCATCATAGGTAGCTATCCACTTAGCAAGCGCAGTCTCTTGCGCGGATAGGACAATGGCTTGAATTTCCTTCCATTGAGGAGCAGCGTCCGTTTGGTGATAATACACTTCTAATAAACTTGCCACTTCATTAAAAAAGCGAAGTTGTGTTGTCGGGGTGTTAGACGCATCTTGGATGGCGATTTGTTTCATCGCTTCTAATGGGGATGTTAATGCTTGATAAACTTCTTTATCCTTTGTGGGAAGCAATGCCTGAATACGGTCAATAATAGTAACGAAAGGAACAGCGTTATCTGGCACAGGCTTCACCTTAGGCGGTGCTACATAATCCGCTTCATTGATCTCTCGACCTAACACTACTTCTTTATCTGCCGCAGAAAGATGCGCGATCGCTGCATCGTCCAATTCAATTTGCAGGAGTGTTTGATGCTGACGTTGTTTCATGAAAGCAACTAAGGCATTGACGTTCGCTGGCGTGAGTGCACAATCGTTTAGAATTAATTTAACTAAACCTATATTGTCCTGTAAAGCAGATAAAAGGTAATTGAAACCAGAGTTATAAATCCAAAACGATCCGCCAATGGTATTGGAGCTAAGGTCCAAAATGCGTAATGTCTTATTCACTTTCAACGCTTCAGAAAGTGCATACATACCGTAGCTGGTTAAACTCCATCTTGGTGTTAACACCAATTTCACAATCGATTGACCAATCTCCGTAGGAATACTCAAGGCAGTTTTTAAGCCGATGACGTCTTTATCATTGCTGAGAGAAGATAAATATAGGGTTTTAGCAGCATCGGTACCTTGGGGATTGAGTTGGATAATGTATTGCGTCGCAAGATAAGTAATTAATTTAGAATTGCCGCCCCAAGCCATGGCGCAATCTAAAGCATTATAGTCCTCGAATCGACCACCCAATGCACGCACTTTAGCGCCATAGGTTTCAATCAATAATACACAGGCTTCATAATGACCGTTTTTAGCAGCCGCCATGAGTGGTGTGCAAGGACCCACGAAAACGGCACTCCAACCCAGATCAAAGTAACTCTCTCCGGCATTGATATCAATCTCAAAGCCTTCTCTTTTTGCATGCTCGATCAGAGAGGTAATTTTATTCATTTGATTGTTTGCTGCTGCTGCGCAAATGCTTCTAAGAATAACCTTGGAATATTCTGTTTTGTTTCTTTGCATAAAACGGACCTCGACTGTGAGCATGACTTTGTAATCGTTGGAACCAAATGTTGTCTTATTTTTATTCAAATTAATTGAATATGGATACAAATAATAAACATATGTCAGTTATTGTTCAACAATTAAAATTTTCCAGCGCTAACTGACCGATAATTAACCATAAGGGGCTTGGCCCTCCCGAACAAAGTGCACTACTGTCCGATAAGCTCTTGTTGTTGAAGCAATGCTGTCATCAATCATGACGGTGATGTCATCCCGAGCGTAGCGAGGGATCTCTTCAATAGTGGGAGATTCTTCGCAGACTAAAAAACAGTCTGCTCAGAATGAAGGGTAAAAGTTGTCTGGATGTTCCTACTCTCGGTGTTGAAGGATGCTGACAAGAAGGCATCTTGCAAAAAAGCATTGATTCAAGTAAATTGGCCCACGATTTGACCAATTTTGGCAGAGACTTTTTCATAATAAACGTAAACAGGACTTGATCATGCGACAAGTACCTCACTTCTTACTGATCGGCAACGGCCGAGTCGCGCGGCATTTTCAGCATTACTTTCATTTGCTCAAGCTTTCATTTACCACTTGGCATCGCGGCGAATCACTACTCGCGTTGGCAAATAAAGCAAAACAGGCTTCTCATATTTTATTACTCGTTTCTGATGCGGCTATTGACACTGTCATTCAACATCATTTATCAGAGACATCGGCGATTTTAATTCATTTTTCTGGCAGCTTAGTCAGTGAAAAAGCCTATGGTGCGCATCCTTTATTAGGATTTAATCAACATTTATATAGCCTTGAAGATTATTTAACTATCCCTTTTGTGATTGATGACGATGCACCTGCTTTTGATGATTTATTACCTGGTTTACCTAATCCACATGTGCGTTTAAAAAAATCATTGAAAGCAAAATACCATGCGCTGTGTGTTTCAGCAGGTAATTTCAGTTGTTTGTTATGGCAGAAATTATTTACCAGTTTTGAAAATGAGCTTGGTTTACCACACCACATTGCGCATGCGTATTTAAAACAAAACACCCAAAATTTATTAACGCATTTTCAAACGGCCTTAACCGGCCCTTTAGTACGCGGCGATACAATCACGATTAACACAAATTTAGCTGCATTTGCAGGAGATCCTTTTCAAGCAGTGTATGCCAGTTTTGTTTCTTGTTACCAACAATGCAAGGAGAAATAATTTATGACAACTATTCTTCATTTTGCGGATTTAAAAAAGAAAGGTGAAAAGATCAGTATGGTCACTTGTTACGATTACACCAGTGCCCGTATTGTTGCTCAAACAGCTATTGATGCTATTTTAGTCGGTGACTCCGCAGCAATGACCATGCATGGTTATAAAGATACGATTCCGGCAACCATGGAGATGATGTGCTGGCATACTTCCGCCGTCCGACGTGGCGCACCCGAAAAATTTATCGTCGCTGATCTTCCATTTTTAAGTTTCAGAAAATCCCTCAGTAAAAACGTGACCGCGGCCCAACAATTAATGCAAGCCGGTGCGGCAGCACTCAAAATTGAATGCGCCACGGGGAATTTAAAATTGATTCGTCATCTGACTGAATCAGGCATACCTATCATGGGTCATTTAGGTTTAACCATGCAAAGCTTACATATGTTAGGTGGTTGTCGTATCCAAGGAAAAACCGAAGAAGCGGCCAAACGTATTAAAGATGATGCACTATTAATGCAAGAAGCTGGTTGTTTTTCCTTAGTGTTGGAATGTCTACCCACCTCCTTAGCTAGAGAAATCACTGAATCATTGCTTATTCCTACCATTGGTATTGGTGCAGGTCCGCATACGGATGGACAAATCCTCGTATTTCAAGATTTGTTGGGACTCAATATCGATTTTAAAGCAAAATTTGTAAAAACTTTCATGGATGGTCACGCCCATATTAAGCAAAGTTTAGACACCTATACACAAGCAGTTAAATCTGGAGATTTTCCCCAACATGAACATTGTTACGGAAATTAAAGACTGGCAAGCCTTGCGCGAAACACTTAGCGGGCAATCCATTGGTTTTATTCCCACCATGGGAAATTTACATGCCGGACATTTAAGTCTTTGTGAACGGGCAAAAACTGAAAATGATCTTGCTGTCGTCAGTATTTTTATTAATCCTACACAATTTAATGAAACCACTGATTTCGAACGTTATCCGCGCAGCTTAGAACAAGATCTTGCCTTACTCAGCAAACAATCTGTCGATTTTGTATTTTGTCCTCAACCTGCTGCGATGTACCCTGACCAGTATCAATTTCGCTTAATAGAAAATACCCTATCGCAAGAATTAGAAGGCGAATACCGTCCTGGACATTTCGACGGCATGTTGACGGTCGTTTTAAAATTATTAAATTTAATTCAACCCACCCGGGCTTATTTTGGCGAAAAAGATTATCAGCAGTTGTTGTTGGTTAAAAAAATGGTCGCGGCTTTATTTTTACCCATCGAAATTATTGGCTGCACAACCATTCGCGCCGACGATCAATTAGCATTGAGTTCACGCAATAATCGACTCACGGCAGAGCAGCGCCACAAAGCCGCTTATTTTCCTAAACTTTTGCATAGTCAAAATGATGTAAATAGTATTCGTACACAATTAGTAGAATTAGGTTTTCGCGTGGATTATATTGCTGAAAAATGGCAGCGGCGTTTGGGGGCTGTTTGGTTAGATGACATTCGTTTAATTGACAATATTCCACTTAACTAAAAGGATTAAGCATGCTTTTATGTTTAGATGTTGGTAATACGCATATTTTGGGCGGCATTTTTTCGAACGGTCAGTTAATGACGCGTTTTCGCTGCGTCACGCATCTCATTGGAACCGCTGATCAGTTTGGTATGTTTTTAATTAATATCTTACACGCGAATAAAATGAATAAAGATGATATTGACGCAGTTGCCGTATGCTCAGTCGTACCGAGTTGTGATTACACGATTAAACATACGTTTTCGTTGTACTTTAAAGTAAATTATTTTGTCTTAAAATCTGGAGTAAAAACGGGTTTAAATATTAGGGTGACTCATCCTAATGAAGTAGGAGCTGATCGCATTGCCAATGCCATTGGCGCAATCAACACTTTTCCCAATAAAAATTTGGTCATCATCGATTTGGGAACAGCAACCACGGTCTGTGCCATTACCAAAAAACGCGATTATCTTGGTGGTGCCATTTTACCTGGCTTACGTTTAGGTATGGAATCCTTAAAAACCAGCACCGCAAAATTAACCGAAGTTAACATTGAAACACCATCCTCCGCCATTGGACGCACCACGCGAGAAAGTATTCAAATTGGTCTTTATTATGGTCAACTCGGTGCCTTAAAAGAGATTATCGATGGCATCAAGCAAACCATTTTTCAAAACGAATCCTTTACCATTATTGGGACAGGTGGGTTTTCTCAATTATATAAAGACAAAAACTTATTTGATGTCATTCTACCCGACTTGGTTTTGCAGGGATTGGCAAAAGCCTACGATTATTCTCTGTCTGTTAAATAATTTTAATTATTTTTCTATTTTTAAAATATCTAGACAAATAAACGCATATCATTAATATGATTAAACGTTGTTGATAATTCGTAAATGCAACACGTATCAATGCTACCTAATAATTTTAAGGAGTAAACCATGGCCAAAGGTCAAGAGAAGAAAAAAGAAAGTAAGGGTAAAAAACCAGCAAAATCATTAATGGAAAAACGTAAAGCTAAAAAAGAAAAGAAAGGTAAATAGAGTTTAGTCTGCTTAATAAACGTATTTTCCCCTGCACAAAAGAATAGACCCACAAAGTGGGTCTATTCATGTTTGAATCAATTGGATTATTCTTCGGTAACAACAGTAACTTCTTCTGCTTGCGGACCTTTTTGTCCTTGGATGACGGTGAATTCAACCTGTTGGCCTTCTGACAAAGAACGATAACCCGATCCACTGATAGCGCGGAAGTGCACAAACACATCAGAAGCGCCGTCTCGTGAGATAAAACCAAATCCTTTATCATTGTTGAACCATTTAACCGTTCCTTTTTCACGCTCTGCCATAGCTTGTAACCTCTAATTAAATAAAATTTGTAAATAAACATAGATTAAACTGGTATAATCTATCAGGTATTTGTTGTGAAGTCTGTTACTATGCAATAAATTGTTTGAAAAAATACCTCATGTAGTGATCTTTTTTTGATCTTATTAAAGGAATTAGTTAATAAAATAAAGGGGATTTATGTCAAATCAATCCAGCATCCGTCATGCTATTTTTGTACTCGTCTCCCTCACTGCTTTAGCTGCGCCACTTGCAATGGCCGCCGACACAGCACAAGAACAATGTTATGGCATTGCAAAAGCGGGCATGAATGATTGCAAAACCAACACAGCCTCCTGTGCAGGCTCATCCACCAAAGATAGTCAACCCGATGCATTTTTATTAGTGCCAAAAGGCTTATGCCAAAAAATAACCGGCGGCAGCTTAACACCGAAGAGGAGTCCATAGGACGACAAACCAATCCATTCTTGATGATGAACAAATGAAATTTATTTAGCTTGCTTTACTGCACTCACAATAAAGTTAACAATCACGTTATCCTTCACTTCATCCGTACTTGCCCACTCGCCTTGTCCTACACTAAATGCAGTACGACTTAGCATCGTATTGCCATGTATACGTGCTTTATCACCCGTATTGCTATCTTCAACAACAGTTAATGTAATGGGAATCGATTTATCACGAATTGTTAATGTTCCTTTGACTGCATAGGTTTTATCACCTGTCGATAAAATCTTGTCAGAAACGAATACTGCTTGTGGGAACATTTTGCTATTGAACCAATCGGGGGAATTCAATGTTAGTGTTAAGTCTGAATATGATGTAGAAATAGAATTGATATCGACAACAATCTTAATATGACTATCATTCAGGTTTTGTGGATCAACTGCAATTTCACCACTAAAATGTTTAAATTCCCCACTGACGGGTGCATCGTTTTGTGTGGCAGTAAACGTCAATTGACTTTCGCTAGGAATAATCTCCCACGCGGGTACAGAAGCGAATCCCAACGCAGGCCATACAAAAAAAATTACCCATCCAATTATTTTCTTCATGGGAACATTCTCCGTAAAATATCATCTTTATAAATAAAATGATGCTGTAATGCGGCGCTGATGTGCAATAAAATGATAACCACCAATCCATAACCCGACCATTGATGAATCCAAATAAACCACTGCCTTAATTGTTCATTGGGTGCCACTAAATCAGGAAAAACAACTATACCAAAAAAAGAAGCGGGTAATCCTGTGGCTGACGTGATTAACCACCCACTGATTGGCATTAAAAACATAAAAATATAAAAAAGATAATGTACTGCGTGCGCTGCCCATTTTTCCCAATGAGCGAGATGGGCTGGCAAAATGGGCACCACTTGGCTGAGTCGCCACGCGATACGCAGTATTGCTAGCAATAATACCAAAAGACCATATTCCTTGTGCCAGCCAAAAAAGCGTAATTTTTCTAACCCAATAGGCAACCGTACCATCACCCAACCTAGAATCAATAAGCCAATGATCAGTAAGGCCATCACCCAATGAAATAAAATAGCAATTAATCCGTAACGCGTATTCGTATTTTGTAGTTGCATATGCCCTTCCTATGCATTATTCTTCGCAGCTTCTACTTCAATCTGTAACTGCACATCATCACCCAACCCTGGTAATAGCGTAGTGATGCCGAAATCTGAACGTTTTAACTGTGCAGTCGCACTAAAACCCACCGTCATTTTATTGTTAATAATATTCATGCCTGCTTTATTAAATTTAACTTTTAATGTCACAGGTTTGGAAATTCCACGCAAAGTTAATGTGCCTTTGACATTTGCTGTGTCTTTACCCGTAACATCGACTTGGTTACTCACGAAAGTGGCTGTGGGGAATTGCGCCGTATCAAAAAATAATTTACCGCGCAAATGATCGTCTAATTCTTTTATTCCCGTATCCACGTCCGCCACGTTAATTGTTACATTCACTTTATCGTTTTTAGGCTTATCTTTATCAAGCACTAACGTCCCATTAGCAAACCATTTTCCAGAAGGGTTCGAAAAACCAAAATGATTAATATGCCAAAGTACATAAGAATGGTTTGGATCAAGTGTAAATGTATCTGCTGCAAACAACTGACAACTCAATAACATTAACGAACATACCATTGCTGCATACCATTTCATGAAGTAGCCTCCTTGCTCTAAATAATAGTAATGTTGCTTATTAACCCCTGTACAATAAAATTTTTTAATAACAACCCTATCTTATTTATCACTTGCTCAGTTGGCATCTGTGTACTTAACGATTCACAAATCGTGCTGAAGGATATTTCTTGTTGCATTGCATCAAGCAAAAATTTTTCCACGCGTGTCAGGCGGTGAAATTGGATAGCTAATTCTTTTCGCCAAATTATAAAATGCTGTGGGCGAGATAATTTCTTAAGATTTATTTTCTTTTTGCATTGATGATTTTTCCATACTTGTACCACATTCCATTGCAAACTGATGTACCGCAAAGAAGGATGGCAAGTAAAAACTAAACGTGGCCATTCTTCTGGCTTTATAGCCATGATCGCTTCTAAAGATAAGTACGGTGCATTGCTTGCATCAAAAGCTTCTGTCAATAGCCATTCAAACTGTGCCATCGCACACCATTCGCTTGAAATTGCCTCTAAAAAAGAAGGGAACGTTTTACCAAACCAACGTGCGGATCGATAAATAGAAGGATGCGTTGCAATAAACTGTCGACTCCAGTGATAAAATTTTTCTTCACCCATTAGCGCAACCAAAACGGGAAAATCTTCCATTACAATATCTATTAAGCGTGCATAATAGGCTTCATAATAAATAGCTAGACGTTCCTGCGCAGAAACTTCGTTTGTTGCTACCACATGATTTTCAATCAAATTGTTTTGATCAAGCAAAAAATCTTGAAAATGATTTTGCAATGATTTCAAATCAAGCAACGGCTTTCTCCTTAATGGCCAAAGCAGTAATATCTCTGGCGATATTAAGTTCTTTTACTAGCTCATCGAGAGGAGGAATGTGATCATCTCGCTCAATCATGGTCGAAATGGGACCGAGTAATTTAGCAACTTCGTAAAATAAATCCCAAACATCTTGTACAATAGGTGCATCATGCGTATCAATAATATAGTGACCTTGTTGCGAATGTCCTGCCAAATGAATTTGATAGACTCTATTTAGTGGAATATTATTAATATACTCTATTGGATTAAATTGATGATTAACGGAACTGACATAAACATTGTTCACGTCTAGCAAAATACGGCAATTTGCTTGTTCAACGATCGCTGATAAAAATTCCCATTCTGTCATTTCAGCAGTTTTATAAGTGAGATAACTCGATACATTTTCGATAAGAATAGGTTGCTCAAGATAATCTTGCACATGATTAATTCTTGCAACAACATGTTGAATAGCTTCTTCAGTATAAGGCAAAGGCAATAAATCATGCATATTTAAACTATTCACACCCGTCCAACACAAATGATCTGAGATCCAAGCCGGGTTAACACGTTTCGCTAATTGTTTTACTTGCTTTAAATAATTATCGTCGATGGTATCAACACTACCAATGGATAAGGAAACACCGTGCATGACTACCGGATAGCGTTCACAAATTTGATCGAGGTAATAAAGGGGTTTGCCACCCTGGACAAAATAATTTTCCGTTAGAATTTCAAACCAATCAATTGCAAATGCCTGTGACAAAATTTCATTGTAATGCTCGGGTCGTAAACCCAATCCAAATCCTAAATAAGGTGGTGCCTGTTTAGTCTGCATGCCAACAGCCTCTTAAATAAAAAAAGCACGTTATCAATTAACGTGCTTTTATATTCTTAGAACGACGACTTATTGAGATTGAGTAGAAGTATCTGTTTCTTCAGTTTTGCCACCCATTTTCATGCATTTCTTTTCAGACATTTTCATCATGCCTTTACCTTTGCATGAATTTTTACCTTTGCATGAATTCATGGAAGTTTTGCATGCGCCTTTACCTTTACAAGAATTCACACCATAGCAATCTACTTTGGCTTCTTTTGCCATTGCTGTCACTGGTGCTAAGGCAAACACAGCAGCAGCGCCCATTGCTAACACGATGCCTGATACTTTTGCTTTCTTACTCATAGAAACTCCTTTTCTGATGCAATAAAAGTTTAACCCAGATGCCTTAAAAAAGACGCTTCAGTATAAAGAGTAAGCAATGGACTGGTCAATATCATTCATGACTTGAAGTACGTCTTATCGATGGTCTAGGACTTTTCGTAGGATTGGCTGCTGGCATTGGGTTCAGCAAAGCTTGTTGTCTTGATGTTTGCCAAAATAATGGTGTTTGTCCACTTCTTTCACTATATGAACCCATGCCTTCGATAGCCATTCCATGCGGCAAAAAAATCGTATTATTGCCGGCACTTGCCATCATTTTGGCATTAGCTTCACGTAACGCCAATTCTCGTGCCAATGGTTCATTATTTAATCGTTTAGCAGCTTCTGCTTGCTTCTCAGCTTTATATACTTCTGCATCTGCTTTGATTTTAGTGGCTTGAGCCTCACCTTCTGCTGCAATAATTCGTTGTTGACGCTCCCGCTCTGATACTTCGATAGCCACTTGATTATTCGTTTTCAAATTATCTAGATCCGTTTGTGCTACCATGCGTCTTTGCACACGCTCAGATAAATTTTTTACAAATAATTCGTCGGTAAATTTCAGACTTAGAATATTTAAATTCGTTAATTCCACACCTAAATTTCTAACATTTTCGCGAAAATCATGCAAAAATTCATGTGTCACACGATCAATTAAATTCTTGGAGATGCCTATTTCATCTTTAGTAGCATCTTTAGTGGGTTGAGTGATATTTGTAACCGACAAGCTATTGCTTATTTGATTAACTGATAAACTACCAAACACAGCAGTTAAAGTGGATTCAGCCTGTTGTTTTAATAAATTATGAATATCATTCACACCTAAAAAAGCTTTTTCGGGATCAACCACTTGATAACGAATCAACCCTACCACCTCCAGAGTTACTGGATCCATGGTATTCACACGCAATTTATTTAATTCAACTTCTTCTATTTTTATCGATTTAAAACCGGTACTCGGATGAAATGAAAAAGTATCTGCATCAGTCGTATAAAGACCCTCCACATCGTTTGGTTTAATAACAAGCTTTTTACCATTAACCTGAACGATTGCCACCGTTCCTTGAGGCACAGAAATAATTCGATGAGTACCTAGCTCAACATAAGGTGCATTCATTGGTTCAGATTTTATAAATTTATAAGGTTTACGTAAAATATAACGTCCTGGCTTAAGAATATGATTTTTACCATTACTCGTGGCAAGACCAAAGTTACCCTGATCGATTGTAACAATCTGTATAGATTCTAAGTTAATGACTTTTTCAGTAATAGAAATCATCCCCAAATATTTATTAAATACTGACCACAGCGTATGGCGGCCACCGGGCGCTAAAAATTGCGGCATCCCATTATTAATAGAAAGCCCTAAATTTCCATCCGGAATTAAGTGCATCCCCAGTGAAATAGGAAATCTGGGTTTCGCTAACAACCCATAATTTTCAAGTGCGGAATAAATACTTTCATCTTCTTTCAATTGATATAAATCTAATTTTTGTAATTTTTCTTTTTGAGAGGGTGAATTAAAATAATTGTAAGTGTTTACTATCCAGTTTTTAAAACGGGCAAGCATGGATTTTTCTCCTTTTTAGCTATAATTTTTTTGATTGTTTCACTGAACAGTAATGCACAGCATTCGGGATGACAAGCGCTACTTTATATTAAGTGTTAACATCACACTCACAACGTCGCTGAATCATTATGCAATAATGCTTTGCGCACAATTTTAATCGGCGGAAAACCTTGGCGCATAAAATCATCATGAAATTGTTGTAAATTAAAAGTAGATCCTTCTTTTTTCTCAAGATCAGCACGCAATTTTAATATTTGTAATTTGCCCAACGTATAATACAAATACATGGGATCTGTTGTTCCACGTTTTGCTTCAATCATTGCAGCAACAGGTGATAAATAACCTTCTTTTACAAAATAATCTACTGCTTCATCAAATGTCATCTTTCCCGTGTGCATTTGAATACTCACTGTGAAGCGCGCATTACGCAAAAGCGCATTTAGCAACTCACCTAAACGTAAAAATTTAGTATCGCGTTCATCTTTACCTTGTAATCCCTCATCCAACATCATTTGCTCACAATAATGTGCCCAGCCTTCTGCATTGCTCATCGCGCCCAATACTTTACGAATACGATCATGCACATCATGCATCCATAAAAATTGAACATAATGTCCCGGGTATGCTTCGTGAATCGCGATGCTATTAATGCTGGGATAATTAAATTGTCCCATGAAACTATCGGTTTTATCTTTACTCCAATTGGTTTCAGGCAATGTCACATTAAAATAAGCTTCTTTCGCCTGCGCTTCAAAAGGTCCTGGCGTATCCATGGATGCAAATGTAATGGCGCGTAAAAAAGGTGGTGTTTCTTCCATGATGGGTCTTACAGGTGAGGGAATCGTAATAATTTTTTTCTGCTGAATAAAATCAATTAAATAAGAAAATTTATCTTTAAATGCCGTTAATAATTTATCTGGTGCCGGATGATTTTGATTAATTGCCGCAAGCATTTGTTCCGGTGTTCGATTAGGCGCTAATTCTTTTGCAATGCGAGCAAACTCTTGTTGATTTTGTCGCATATTTTCTAAATTAAGTGCTAACAATTGATCCAATGGCAACGTGACCATTTCATCATATTTTAACTTTTGTCGATAAATTTCTGCTCCTAAACGAAAATCACCATCGGATTTAGGTAAAACATCTTTTTTAAGCCATGCTTGATAATCAAATAAGGCTTTAATCACCGCACTATTGCTAGTAGCAAATTGTTTGCTTAGCTTGGGATCATGCACAGCAGAAAAGGCTTTAGGCACATCACTTTGAAAAAATTTAATGATGCCCGGCAATTGTTCTAACGCAATTTGAGTATAAATCTTTGGTGGATTTTTGATATTTACTCGTGCGGCTTGTAGCGCTTCGGGCATTCCCTTTTCGCGCGCAATCAACGCTTGTAATCTAGCTTCGGGAGAGGCAAATTGGCGTTCAATTAATACAAAAGCATCCAAGCTGACGCCGCTTGAATAATAATCAGGATTTTTTTCCCACGGACGAATGCTTTCTAAGGTTAGCAATTCACTGCGAATGGTATTTAAAATTAATTCATAATCACCTTGCGCTTGCTCTGATAAATTTTTTTCAGAAATTTTACTCAGCGATGCGGCATATTTTTTCAATAAAACCACATGTTGTTTAACGCCTTCTTTAGAATAATCTTCCAATCGAGTATCGTATTGATGTAAGCCCAACTCAGTCGCTAATGAAGGATGTACTGGAAAATAATAATGATCCAAAAATTGATTCGCTTTTTGATAGAAAAGCGTATCTGAATGAGAAGGATTATCTGCGAAAATCACTGGAGAATTCAAAAAAACAACAAACAATAAAACCATATTCCATAAATTTATTTTCTTTCTCATCATAAACTCCAATAGCATAGGTATGTTGCCAAATCTAACATGAAGATTTTTAAAGCTCAATGTGAGTTAATGCTAACCAATCCAATCAGGAATAAAATTATCAGCATGCCGAAGTTCTTTCCGATGCCGCTTCCAATCCCCATCATGCTTACCCACCAAATGCCAAAATCGACGCGAATGATTGAGATAAACCGTATGACAAAGTTCATGAATGATCACATGTTTCACTAAATGTAATGGTAAGAAAATTAATTTATAATTGAGATGAATAGTTTTGTCGCTATTACAACTGCCCCACAATGTTTTTTGATTACGAATCGTCACTCCCGTGAATTTAAGTTGCGTCATTTCGCTCAATTGATTTAACAAATCAGTTAATTGTGTTTTTGCTTGCATTTTTATCCAAGCGATCAATTTAATTCTACAAGCAGGATGAGAAGCGGTGTCACCTAACAAAATCACCTCTTTTAGTTGATGGCGCTCTACCAACGAAAGACGCGCTTTCATTACCACGTAATCAATCTTCCATGTTTCATCACTACATTGAAAATAAATCGTTTCTGGTAAACTCGTTACCTGCGTTATTACTAGATTTGCTAATTGTTTTTCTATCCAAGCCCTATTCTCTTCGATAATCGAGGGTACCTGTTTGGCATTAAACCGAAATGGAATAGTAACAACCAACCCTTTGGATCTTACTGCGCGTAATTTAACATATTTCGCTTTACGATGACGCTTAACGATATAAGTAGGAGGCCAAATGGATTCAGGAAGTAAGCTCATTTTTCAGGATATTTATTCAATTTTTTGTTAATTGCATCCGCTAAAGTCAATGTACGCTCTTCAACATGGGGTGTCCTATCAATAAAATCATGCAACATTTTAAATAAAAGATTGCTTCCTGTTTTTTGAAACAGGAAAGGAAACACCGCATGAATCAAACACGCTATTCCACCGAATAACATTTTCATACTAAATCGCACTGCACAAACAAAGTGTTGTAAATACGTTTCACCCATACAACGCGGATGCTTAGTGAAAAAATCTATCATCCCTGAATCCTTATCATTAAAATTAACAATGTGGCATTTTACCCATTTTTATTGACTTTTACCTCATTTAAGATTAACTTTTTGCTCACGTCTTCAGGGCAGGGTGCAAGTCCCTACCGGCGGTAAGTGCCACTTTCGGTGTCACAAGCCCGCGAGCACTTTTCTTAGAAAAGTTGCAGATTTGGTTTAAATCCAAAGCCGACGGTTACAGTCCGGATGAAAGAAGATGCATCGCCGATTTTTCTGTGATGGCTTTTAGCCGTTCATTCAAGTGATGCTCATTCGCCCTGAATTTCTGTGAGGGCAGCTAATGAGTACTGATTTACATACTTTTTTTATGGCATCGGCATTAAATTTGGCTGAAAAGGGCCGCTTTTCTGTCTCTCCCAACCCTCTCGTCGGTTGTCTAATTGTTAAAAATGGTCAAATTATTGGTCAAGGCTACCACCAACGTGCCGGGGAAGCCCATGCCGAAATCATCGCTCTCGAACAAGCCGGCGCGGCAGCCCTTGGGGCAACGGCTTACGTCACGCTTGAGCCTTGTTGTCATCATGGCAAAACTGGCCCCTGCACCACAGCACTTATTCAAGCAGGCATTAAAACCGTTTACATTGCCGTCAGTGACCCTAATCCTTTAGTAGCAGGTCATGGTATTCAATTATTACAAGCAGCCGGTATCGAAACTCATGTGGGGGTATTAGCACAGGAAGCAATTCAACTGAACGAAATCTTTTTTCATTTCATCACACAAAAGCGCCCTTTTGTGATTGCTAAGTGGGCCATGTCTTTAGATGGTAAAACGAGTACTCACCCTAGTGACTCGAGACACATTTCTTCACAGGAATCTCAACAAGCAGCACATGCACTCCGTCAACAAGTGGATGCCATCTTAGTAGGCGCAAAAACTGCTATTCACGATAACCCTTCCCTTACCGTACGATTAACACCAGAAGGCGTCACACCTAAACACCCGATTCGTATTGTTCTAGCATCACAAGGCCAGTTGCCTACATATCTAAAATTGTTTGATGCCACGATGCCAGCAAAAACCATTATTGCTGTCACTGATAAAGCAGATTCTCTTTGGTGTAAACAAATGCAATCTGCAAACACAGAAATATGGGTGTTGCCACAAAATGCAGATGGGCAAGTGGATTTATTCAGTTTATTAACTGCTCTTGGTAAACAAAATATTAGTAGTTTATTAGTGGAAGGCGGCATGACGGTGCATGACAGTTTTTTTCGCGCAAATTTAGTGAATAAAGTGCATGTTTACATTGCACCCGTCATTATTGGATCGTTATCACAAAAAAAACAATTAACGCAATTCACTTGCACACCTTCACATCGAGATTTTTTGTGTGTCGCTCATTACAATAAGGACTTAAATTATGTTTAACGGCATTGTCGAAACCATCAGTCAAGTTTTAGCGATCACTCTTTCAAATGATTGCCATCATTTTATTATTGAATTACCGTCTGATTTCAATGATCTCAAAATGGGTGATAGTATTTCTATCAATGGTGTGTGTTTAACCATTACAAAACTTGCTGCGCAAACTTTTCATGTAACAGCGGTTCCTGAAACATTACGATTAACCAATTTAAAACACCTTAAGGTGAATGACACTGTAAATCTAGAACGTTCTCTTTCCATGCATGGACGGATTGGCGGACATTTAATGCAAGGCCATGTGGATGGTGTGGGTCATATTCAAGAATTAACTCACGATGGCAACGCATGGTTGGTAAAAATTGGTACCTCATCTGACCTAACTAAATACATGGTCGCTAAAGGTTTTGTTACTTTAGATGGCATGAGTATCACGTTAATTAGCGTTCACACTGATTGGTTTACCGTTACACTGATCCCTCACACACAAGAAGCAACCATTGCCCATCACTATCGCGTTGGTACAGAAATCAATATCGAAGTCGACATGATGGGTAAATATATCGAAAAATTATTAGGAGCTTACACACATGTTAACAGTCATTGAACGCGTCAATGCTGCCATCCGCGCTCTGCAAGCGGGAAAAATGATTATTTTGACTGATCATCATGATCGTGAAAATGAAGGCGATTTAATCGTGCCGGCAGAAACCGTAACAAAAGAACAAATGAATTTCATGATCCGTCACGGTAGCGGTATTATTTGTTTACCCATGTCTGCAGAACGCTTACAACAATTGAATTTACCGCTCATGGTGCCACCACAATATAATACCAGTTCTTATTCTACGCCTTTTACTTTATCCATCGATGCAAAAGATCACATTACCACTGGCGTTTCTGCTGCGGATCGTGTAATGACCGCTCACCTAGCGATCAACGAACATACTCAGCCGGATGATTTAGTACGGCCCGGTCACCTCTTCCCTTTGCAAGCAAAAGCAGGCGGCGTACTAGAAAGACCAGGCCATACGGAAGGCTCTATTGATTTGATGAAATTAGCAGGTTTTAAACCTGGGGCGGTCATTGTCGAAGTCATGACACCGAACGGTGATATGGCAAAAGGCGAGACTTTGCTGCAATTTGCCAGAGAACATCAACTCGAAATATTATCCATCGAAGACCTTATTACCTACCGTCTCCTCCATGAAAATTTAATTGAAGAAGAAGCAAAAGCCACTTTTCCACTTGAAAATTATGGCACATTTACTATCACTGTTTTCAAAGAAAAAATTACCGGTATAGAACATTTAATGCTATTCAATCCCAACAAGAAAAATAGCGACCCACTCTTAGTGCGCGTTCACTCGTCTTGTACTACCGGAGATATTTTTGCTTCGAACCGTTGTGATTGCCATAAGCAATTTCATTATTCCTTACAACGTATCAGCGAAGAAGGCGGTATGTTGATTTATCTCAATCAAGAAGGACGCGGTGTGGGTTTATTTAATAAAATAAAAGCCTATGCTTTACAAGAACAAGGACTGGATACCGTAGAAGCCAATATTCATTTGGGCCTGCCCATTGATTCTCGTCGTTATTATATTGCAGCGAATGTTTTGCGTAATCATCAGATTAAGCATATTCGTTTGTTAACAAATAATCCGGAAAAAATTAATGATTTAAAAAAATACGGCATCCTGTATGTGGATCGAATGCTTATGCCCTCTTTTCACAATGAACATAATCGACATTATTTAACAACGAAAAAAGAAAAATTAAACCATGCAATTAATTTTGATAACATTTCTGAATTTATAAGGATATCCAAATGAAACAGTTTGCCATTGTTGTGAGTCAATTTAATCATCACGTCACTGATAAATTATTAGAAGGTGCCCATTCTCGTTTGAAAGAACGAGGCATTGACGAAGCAAATATTTTTGTAACAAAGGTACCGGGTGCGGTTGAAATTCCTTTAATCGCTAAATTATTGGCACAATCAAATCAATATCATGCCATTATTTGTTTGGGTGCTGTTATTCGTGGCGAAACCGATCATTATGATTATGTGTGCGATCAAGTGAGTCGTGGCTGTCAGCAAGTGATGTTGGATTTTGATGTGCCTGTTATTTTTGGTGTATTAACAACGCACACCGATGAACAAGCTTTAGAACGCGCCAGCGGTAATGAAGGGAAAGGCATTTATTGCGCCGATGCAGCCATTCACATGGCAAACTTAGTCAACGAATTAAGTCACTAAACTTCTAAAAGGCATGTTTTACAACATGCCTTTATCTTTCACAACAAAACTTATGACAACTGCTTGCCCAATAATCGCGGCTATTGCAAGTAAATAGATCTCGGTAATCGCAACAATGCGTGCAACAATTGCCAAACCAATGGCTACACGGTCGATTGCAAGGACAAGGCGAACAAGGCGTGCGATAAACACAAGAACCACAGCGCGAATACTTGTAAAAACAAGCATCGCTCGGAAACCCCCACCCGTTCGTGGAAAAAGAAGCACAAGCCGTTAACAACAAGCTAATCGTAACGAAAAAACAACCCATTATCACACGTCGGTACACCATATCTAATCATCCCTAGTTAGATAGTTAGATAGTTAGATAGTTATATATAACAACTTTTTAGAGTAAAGGGTCAAGGTGTTAGCACTTGCTATGTTGGACTCAAATCGAGAAAGTTTTCGCTTGAAACATCCCCCATAATAATCTAATATTAGACCTATAATTTGTATTTTGCATAATAATTATACCATATTTTGCAACTCTCTACTATCAAAGCTGAATCAAGTAACACACAAGAATTTACCCAAGAGCAATACGACTGTCAGTCATTTGTTATTGATAAGGCTCAGGGTCAAGTTCTAAAAAATTCTATTAGAGGGGACATAAAAAGTCTGCTAAGAAACATAGAAATTTCTTCTAGCGCCAGCAGCATCTCTTTTGATAAGAGTAGAAATTATAGTTCGGAATGGGCTGAGAAAAAACTTGCTGTAATCAATATTAAAGTAAGGTAGAGATAATAATAATTATCAGGATAAGAAATTTTGCCGTGTGATGTAAGCTACATTGTGGTTAATTAGAGGTAAAACATTATGCATTGGAATCCTTTTTCTCATTTAATTGAGGTTAAAACTAAAAAATATATCTCAGGAAGATTTTTTCGATCTTCTTATTGGGAAAGAATCAAAGATTCTTTCTGGGTAATTAACGGTTCTGGATTGGGATTGGACGAAAATGCTACATTAGGATTATTGGATTATGTATTTCCAGTAGCACGTATTTTATGGGAATGTATCGATTTTCTAAATAAAAACAGTCTCAGAGAAAGCGGCCTAAAAAATACGCTGTTTGGTGCAACGATTTTAATATTGATCATTCCAGCTGCTTTATCAACGGTCGCAAAATTTTTAACTTCATCTGTGCTAACTTGTATAGCAGCGCCATTGGCTGGCCTTACACATTTCTTTATTAAACCCAAACAAGATAAATTAATTGATACGATTAAACATCTAAGAATACAGCCTATAAACAATTGTGATGGCTCTGAAACGTTTAGCGATATTGATTTAACTAAAGAAAATAATTTAGAAAACGTGTTTACTCCTCAGGAACTTGAAAATATGTTCGCTAAATCTTTATCTAGGGATTTGTTATATAATAAAAAAAATATATATGTATTTCCATTTTGCAAGCCTTTTGAAGACAAAGATGAAGGCTATGGCTACTGGTACAATGGAAAAACTAATGGTCTGGATTTCCGTGGAGGTATCCCATCTTCAGATAATTTTTCACTTACGTTAGTTGAACGCTCACGATCGGGTAAAAAAATAGTAGGTTGTATTAAAATAACACCTGAGAATTCGGATGGAATTAAAGCGCTGCTAAACACTAATATGTTTTTCGCAACTAAAAATTTAGAGGAAACGAAAACGCTCTCTGCTGTAGAAAGAATTTGTGGGATAAATTCAAAGCCTGGTTGATCTACTTACCTAAACCCTACTAAGACACAGCGACCTCAGCAAGGTCTTGTTCTGCCAATGTTGCTGCGTTAAAGACAGCTCGGTTTTTAACCGCACAATACAAAATAATGCAGCTAAAAATTCCAATCACTAAAAAGTCCCAGCCAAAAGGAATGATATTTTTTCCACCGAAAGCGCCGAGGTAAGAAATAAGGATTAAGCCGGTGAGATAAGGGATGACCCATAACGCCGATTTCAATCCATAAGAAGCCACATGGAGTCGGCCACGTAAAGCAGCCACGCTAAAAAAACCAATGCCAATCGCCATGGCAATAGCCAGTTTAAAAATGGTATCCCAGCCAGTCCAATAACTAAGCAGGTTGCAAAAATAAAAGGCTAACAAGCACATGAGCTTTGCTGCCGGCAAACGAAATTGACGTTCTTGATCAGGCAACTCTAAACGCATGCATAACAACGCAATGGGGCCTGAGGCATAAGAAATCACCATGCCAGAGACTAAGAAGCTTACCATGGCTTGCCAACCGGGCAACGGCAAAAATAGCAGCATACCAATCACAAAATTCACCATGATCGCTACCACGGGAAAATTTTGATTATTTAATTTTGACAGCCAGTGGGGCAAATAACCGATCTGACTCATGGCATACAAGATGCGTGCAGTCGAGGTAACATAAATTAAACCTGCTCCCGACGGCGATACCACCGCATCCACGTATAAAAGTTTAACTAACCAAAAAAGTCCTAATCCCGCAGCCAATCCTGCAAATGGCCCCACATCCCCAGAAAAGCTCAAATTTTTCCAGCCGTTTGCTAAGGCATGTATATCCAATGCACCAATAAAGGCCACTTGCAATCCCATATAAAGCAACAAACAACAAACAATCGATCCGATAATAGCCAATGGTAGAGAAATCGAAAGGTTTTTTGTTTCACCCGCCAACTCCACACCATGTTTAAAGCCCGTGAATGCAAACGCAACACCACCCGAAGCAACCGCCGTTAAAATGGCTTGCCAACCATTGGCGGAGGCTGACAATGTAGAAAAATCGGCAAAATTGGCCGTATTAAATTGAGTTTTAATGAGGGCAGCCACGGCCAATAGGATAACAGTCACTTTAAAAAGAAAAATAATATTATTGAACCGCATTAAGCCTTTATAGCTATAAATATTGATGCAACAAAAAAGCAGCATCAAAATCGTGGCCCACACTAAACCGAGCGCCGTTAAGGTAGGAACACCCTGATGTGTGTAAGTTAAGGAGATAAAGTAAGTAGAGGCATATTGTAAGATCGCTTGCACCTCGATAGGTGCCATGGTCAACGCAGCAAGCCATGCGACCCAACTCATAATAAAGCTCGTGAAGGTGCCATGACTTATCTGTGGGATTTGCGCGGTTCCACCCGCAACAGGAAATAAAACGGATAATTCTACAAAGGTCAACGCAATAATCACCGTGGCAATGCCACCAATCAACCATGCCACAATAGCAGCAGATCCCGCAATTTTTGCCGCATATAAAGGCGCAAATAGCCACGCAGATCCCACCATTCCGTTAATGCTTAGCATTAATAAATTAAGCGGAGTAAAACGACGTGTTAGGCTCAATGTAATTCTCCTAGATAATTGTTGTATATCCTAATCTTCTCCAAATCATCATGCTAACCACCGAATGTAAATGTATACATTTCTAATCCTGCTGCGGAAGCGGTCAATTCGACAATGCCTTCGCTTTCTTTATCTAATTTCACCACGGTGTACAGTTGATTTCGCAATACACGGATTGAAGGTTGTATTGTTTTTGCAGCAGGTGCGGATAAATTGGTGAAAGTGACTTTAACATCAATGGGACGATCTGCGCCCATTACCGCATACACTTCTTGAGCATTAAAATGTAATTTAATAGATGACCCTGCAGTCTCTGCAATGATCTTATCAGGATAAATTGACCAATTACCGTTTAAAGCCCAATGATCAACACTTAATTGAGAAGGATACGTATAATTCGCTTTTTTATCACGCGACATGGTAAGCGCATTGGAAAAATTTTCAGCACGTGCATAACCTAAATACGTTTCAGGTGTTAGTAGTGTGGAATAGGTTTGCACAGTCGGGGTTGATAAAGGAAACTGCGAATTAATACCCAACAAATAACGAATATTATTTTCGGTGGTATCATATTCACCTTCACCAAAATGTTCGTAAACCACATTGCCATTTTTATCAATTAAAAAATGTGCCGGCCAATATTGATTATGAAAACGTTGCCAGGTGACAAAATCATTGTCCAATGCCACAGGATACAAAATGCCATCTTTTTTAACCGCATTTTTGACATTATCTAAATCATGCTCGAACTCAAATTCAGGGCTATGAATACCAATAATTTCTAAACCTTTGTCATGATATTTTGCATACCACTCTTTAAGATAAGGCAACGTACGGATGCAATTGATGCATGAATACGTCCAAAAATCGATAAGTACCACTTTGCCTTTTAATTGACTCAATTGCAGAGGAGGCGAATTAATCCACGCTTCAATACCGCCTATTTCTGGCGCAGGGTAAGGATGCTCTAAGCCATTGGCTAATTGAGAGACAGGAGCATTGGTGGTGCTAGGTTGAGCTAAGGCAATCGTTGAATTACTCATGTAAAATAAAACAACCACGCTGGCTATGATAATGGCGCCTAATAGCTTGCGAAATAACACGGCATGCTTACGAAAAAAATCAAATTTTTGCATTATTTCTCTCCCCATCAGTGCAATTAACAACATTGGCAGCCCTGCACCTACCGCAAAGGCAGCGACAATGAGGACACTGCTTAGCGTCGTGTGCTGTATAATCGCTTGCACAATCACTGCAGCTAAAATAGGGCCAGCACAAGGTGTCCAAATGATACCCACTAATGCACCGAATAAAAGTCCGCTTATAAACCCGCTTTGGGAAGGATTGCTTGTTTGAAACGAGCTCCCCACCCCTACTAGCTTCGCCGTTAACAAAGCAAATTTTTCGCTAAGATACGTGGAAAGCATCATGAAGCCAAGCAAAAATAAAATCACGTAAGAGGTGTAACGTAGGGCATCGGGACTAATATGCATATAATTAACAATTAATCGCGAAAACAAGGTGACTATTGTAAAAGTAATCACAAACCCGACAATAATACCGATCGGTCTTCTTAAGCCGCCGGTGAGCGATCCGGATAAAATAAGAGGCAAAATGGGCAGGATACAAGGTGAAATAATTAATGCAAATCCTTCCAAAAATGCCAAACCGCTATTGATTAAAATCGCATCCATAAAACATCTCCCCAGTGACCTTGAATGATAATTGATTTTGCGTATAATGATCAAATTACCTGGAGCCATCCGCTATGCGTCACCCACTTCATTTTTAAATTCTTTTAATAATTAAATTTCCAGTATTTTTATTTTATTAGCCGTTTTTTATTTTCTTTTTTAATAGGTCATTATCATGACACCTGACACACTAATCACTATTCTTAGGCGCGAAATTAAAGAAAATGTAAACATCAGCATACCTTTGATGGCATCTCAACTGGTGTATGCTTGCAGTGGTTTTCTTGCAACCGCCATGGTGGCTCGGTTAGGAGAAGACGCATTAGCAGCAAGCATATTAGTCAATATGCCCTGGGCGTGTTTTACCATGCTCTTTTTTGGCATTTTAAATGCGGTCTGCGTGCTCATTTCACATCAAGTCGGTGCACAAACATTCGATAAAATTTCACCCATCATGGGGCAATCTTTTTTATTGGGTTTACTGCTGATGGTTTTTCTGGCGCTTTTATTGTTAGCTTTGCCGCCATTAATGCATTGGAGTCATCAACCGCTTAATGTGCAACAACTCGCAAATCAATATGTGTATGCCATGCTCTGGACCGTACCCGGTCTCATTTTCGTCGTGATTCTTGAACATTTTCTAGCAGGAATTAATCAAGCAAAACTTATTCTTAAAATTAGTTTTCTTATCGTACCTCTCGAAATTTTCTTAATTTATGCATTTATCTTTGGCCGCTGGGGATTTCCTGTTTGTGGAATTGCAGGAGTTGGTTATGGATTTTCAGTGACTTACACATTGACCGTGATTTCACTTGGTTTTTATTTGGCAACATCAAAAAGATTTTCAGATTTTCAAATTTTTAGTCATATCCATTTCAAACATTGGCATTATTTTCGCGAATTGCTTCGCATCGGTTTACCCATGGGAATGATGCATGTCATTGAGATCAGTGCTTTCTTATTGGCTACTTTTTGGATTGCGCAATTTAGCACAACGGCACTCGCCGCTCATCAATTGGTTATGCAATATTTAGCATTTATTATCACTATTGTCTTTGCTATGTCTCAAGCAGTAACGATTCGCGTAGGGCAAACGGCAGGAAGAAAAGATCTGCAGCGTATTTCTTATGCTGCTTACACAGGCATGTCGATTAGTTTTATTTTTATTCTGATCATTGCAATCGCATTAATGTCGATACCTACTTTTTTTCTACGTTTGGATTTAAATATTCATACAGCATCTACTGCTGATTTAGTAAAAGAAGCGGCATTATTACTTTCGATTTGCGGTATGCTGATTATTTTTGATAATTTTCGCTTAGTGTGTTTTGGTGCATTGCGTGCGCTCAAAGATACACGCTTCCCTATGTACACTTCTTTAGTTTCATTTTGGATGGTGGGTATTGGAAGTGCTTATTGGCTCGGCTTTATTTGTCATCAACAAGCAGCAGGCATTTGGCGAGGCTTAATGATAGGCGTTGTGTTTGGCGCCATCTTGGTATTGTTGCGTTTGAATTATTTATTAAAACGGGTGGATCTGAACAAAATCATTGCTATTCCGTCGCATTCAAAAGACGATACATAAAAATAGCAGCACGTTCTGTTTGTGTGGTTAATGAATCTAATTGAATAGATTCAATACTGGAATGCGTGCCTGATCCAATCGGTCCTAAACCTGCTAAATTTGCTGTCATGAATGCAGCCACATAAGAGATATCTCCCGCGCCACGTACATTAGCAGGTAAAGGTTTAATATCACCTTGACCCAAATCTTTACTGGCTTGACTATAAACAGTTAACAACTTCAAATTAGCGGGCGTAGGTGCCATGGCAGGAATACCTTCTTCAAAGGTAACCATCGAATGCGTACCTGGTAAATGCGCATCGACGATTTTAGTGACGATCGTTTTAAATTTTGCTTTCTGTTCATCATTTTCAAATCGATAATCGCCATGCGCCAATGCTGTTTTAGAAACCACATTGTCCTTACCAAAAGCAGCCCCTGAAGAAGTTTTTTCTTCAAAATGAATCCGGTTTCCACCTAAAACAATTCCCGGATTTAATACTAACTTTTTATCTCTTTCAAATTCGATGCGCATTGTCGTTAATATCCGCGCCATCTCAAAAATAGCACCATCGCCCACTTCAGGTAAGAAAAGAGTGGCTGAATGCGATTCATTGCCTTTAGTTTCAATAGCCCAACCACCAATACCCCGCCTAGCAATGGAAACGGTGGATTGGCTAATGCTCGGTTCAAAATCCAATGCAATTTCTGCTTGTTTAGCGGCTTCAATTAAAGGCTTTCTTGAAATGTTGCTTGGTTTACCCGAATCTTCTTCATCACCGGTTAACACCACCAAAATGGTTGCATCATCTAAGGCATGCACACTGTGTAACGCTTTTAAGGTGTATAAAAGCACAACCACACCGCCTTTATCATCAATGATGCCGGGACCTTTTGCCGTGTTATCTTTTTGAGTAAACGTTTTAAAAGAACCGGCTGGTGAAAACACCGTATCAAGATGACCGATCAACAATAAGCGTTTGCCTTTTTTTCCTTGGCTTTCGGCAATTAAAGTGCCGGCACGACGCATCATAGGAGGTTCGAATGCCCAATGTGTTTTGAAGCCTAACGCATTTAATTGCTGTTGGATAATATGTCCTACGCGATATATACCCTTAAGATTTGAAGTCCCGCTATTGATATTCACTAATTTTTTTAACAAAGCAATCTGTGCAGGACGTTGCTGCACAATATAACTTTGAATCTGATTTTCTACGGGAGATAAAGTAGACGCAGCATGAGCAATGAATGGACCACTGAGCAACAGGATGAAAGAAACCCATACTTTCATCCTGTTGGTTTTTATATCATGATTCTGTTGAATCAGTATCAATGTTTTTTTCAATCCCTGTTAGATCGAATAAAATCTTCCTTCCCACATTCACAATTTCACTATCCTCAGCATAACGGTTGGTGAGTATGGCAATACCCGCTTGTTTATTAGGTATTACCGCTATATAAACACGAAAACCATCCGTTAATCCAGTTTTATCCATGAGCAAATCACCATCAAATTTTGGCACTTCGTAAAACTTTTTAACTGTTAAAGGACCAAACTTCATAGGAGGAGTATGCAATAAAGCATCGATCTGATCACTTTCCAATGAATACAGTTGCCAGCCTAAGCCTTGTTGCCAACCATCCATTTCAACAAATGCAGATTGCGTCATGCGCATGGGATAAAAGATATGTTCCGGTGTTCCCGTTAAACCAATGGCTGCAGCAAGAAAACGTTGCATATCAGCAGCAGAAGCTTTCAAGCTGCCTGCCGCAGGAAACAAACCTAAAGTAACAGGTGCTGCAGGCTGTAAGTTTTTATCATACCCTTGTGCAAGGTTTTTTCGTTGTGATGTTTTGATCGTTAAGCCTGAAGCAGTCATTTTCAAAGGTGAAAAAAGTTGAGTTTGGTACAATGCATCTAAATTTTGATGCATTGCCTTACTTACAGCACGCCCCAACAACCCCATGCCTACATTTGAATATATCCAAACAGCATCGGTTTGATGTGTGCCCTGCCAATGTTGAAAATAGTCATTCAATTGGGCTTCGGTTTTAATGCCCGGCGCTTCAAAAGGTAAACCGCTGGTATGTGTTGCTAAATTTAGCAACGAAATATCTTCCAGTGAATTGGGTAATGTTGCAATAAAATCCGTCACAGAATCATTTAATTGCATTTTTGCAGCATCTACTGCTTCTGCTAATAACACACTGGTCATGACTTTACTGATTGATCCTATTTCAAAAATAGTGTCTTTAGTCACTGGAATGTGTTTTGTTTTATTCGCATCACCAAAATAATAGGTTTCTGGTTTACCATTCACATAAAGTAAAACCGCAGCACCTGGAATGTTATTTTGTTTCAGATAAGGATGCATGATGGCATCCACTACTGATTTATTTGTCGACGGAACCGAGGCACCCACTTGCTGAGAAAATAAAATAAAACCACATAAAATAAATATCCATCTAAACATAGTTACCTCTTCATAATCAATTCTATGGAGAATTGGGCGATCGTCTTAAAATTGCTGAAATCGAAAAATCATCTGAGTTTAACTTTTGCCGTTTAGTAGCAAACTGACCGACATACTGTATATTCGCATAACTACTATCTCGCTTATAACCCACGCATTGATTAATCAAATAATTATTTACTCGTTTCACAAATGCATTACAAGGCTCAAGGTAATGAGAAAAAAATTGTTCCGTTAATGGATTTTTATTTATCTCTCGCATAATAGAACGCAAAGAACGATCTTTATCTTTTCTACTGATTCGGCCTTCGTCAATTAATTGCAAAATTTCTTCTTTATTTTGCAATTGAACACAATACTTAGCATTGGTCTGCGCAGTGTTATGCAATTGACTAATCATGTTTGTGATTTTTTTAAGCATGCCTTGAATATAATTAGAGGTTATTTCTTGTATGGATAAAATCCAATGGGCATCATCTTCCAATTGCAATAGCACATGCTCACGAATAGGTTGAAGCAATTTTCTCTCCAGATGCAGAAATTGCTCATTCAATATTTTATCTACAAGTGCTTGTTTATTTTGTTTCAATAGATTTTTTGATTTTTCTTGCGTATACACTTCTTTTATAGAGCTTGCAATATTATATAAGGCACGTTTTATAATTTCTTCAAAATTGCTAGGAGGGTATGAATTATCAAAATAGTTATAAAAATATCTAGTTGTCAGGCAATGATGATCTTCTATATAGCGAATAAATAACGCACGCAAATGGGCATAATCATTTTTATCAGTTATTGCCAATTGATCCATGACGTGATTAATTAACTGTTGACGCCGAGCATCTTCTTTAAGTCCATAAAGATACCATCGATAAGAAAAATCATTAATCTCATCTTGTTTTTCACTGAAAAATGTTTCAAATATTGGAAAATATTTTTTGAATAGATTTTGTAATTGTGATGTACTCACGTCATAAGAAAGCTGCTCTAATGTTTGCTTATATTTTTCTTCAAAATCTGGATACCCAAGGGATAGCGAAACATTTCTCAATGCGGCTTCCAAAGACCTCAAGCTTGTCAATAGTGTCTTATTTTCATCCAAAAAATTGGCGAACGCTTCTTTTACTTCTTTTTTTCTAGTGAAGGGCACAATAAAAAAATCCAAACGCCCTATAAAATAATTATAATATTCCTTAGTTTTGTTTTCTAAATAAGCATTGACTTCTGCTTGTTCCCTTTTCTTACTTGCCTTTTCTAATTCTTCTAATAGTTGATTGAAAGAAACAAAAACATCCTCTATTGAATCATCTGAAAGTGAATCATCCCTAAGCATAAGAAAAATCTCTCTATTAATTAAATCAGTAATAAATATTTAATGAACAATATAATCATATATAGCTATATTTTATTCATAAACCACTTGTTTAAATAAACGGTATATCGTTTTTTACTTATCCACAAATTCAGGGGATAACTTGTGTAATAACCTGTTAGTTTGACTGTATGACTCAAATACTACTGACTTATTACAAACAACAATATACTTCGTTTTAAAGCTTGTGTTACATTAGAAAAGTATTGGCTCAGGGAAGAACAATGCAACCTAAAAGCATTAAACCAGGTTTCACAATAATTGAATTAATTATTGTTATCTTATTAATTGCTATTGTTGCTATTCTATTCATTCCTAAATTTATCCAGTTTCCTATCAACGAAAATACAATGACTGTGATTGCTGATGCTTTGTCTTCTTTGAACAAAGAAAACTATAAAGGCCGCTCCTTGAGCATTTCCTTAGGTACATCTATCACTAATTGCCAAGACATCACTAAATTGTTGCAACAAGGATTGCCTAGCGACTACAGTATTTCATCCCTATCTATTTCTGAAGGCAGTACCCAGTCTTGCCCATTAACGGGTCCAGGCAGAAAAACGGCTCTGTTTACTGCCACCGGAATAAAATAATTTTAGTGCACTGTACAATCTTCGCAATGAATGTTTGCTACTCGACACATACCGTCTAAAAAGCCATGCAATGCTTGTGCAGCTTCGTGTGTAGCACGTTCTGCTTGCGCTGGTTCCACATAACGCTCAATCAAATTAGCCACTTGTTGAGCATGTCCTACGTCATAAACTTGATGGGCAGTAAAAAACTCTAATGTGCGTGCATCGTGAATGCCATAGAATTTCTTTAATCCTTCAATTTTAGAAGCCGACACCGCTGGCACTTGCGATTCATAAGCATATAAGGCACACAAACCATCACGCCAATCGCGCTCAGCTAATTCGTAAAATTTATCTACCATAAGTGTTGTTTCAGGAAGAGGGATTTCGGAAAGTACACGTTCTTTTTTAGCACCCATGCCTTCTGCAAATTGCATCCACAAAGCTGGATGGTCGGTACCATGAAGTTCTTCGTCCACGAGATTTTCTAACAAGACTTTGCGGGCTTCAATCACAGGACAAGCCGTGTGTGTGCGGGAAATAAAACGGGGAAAAGATTGCACTTGGCTATAATATTGAGCAGCATAGGTTTGCAAAGTAGCTTGACTTAACTCTCCTTTTGACCATGCTTGATAAAACGTGTGTTTCAATAAATCGAATTTAGAAATGATTAAATTTAATCGAGCGATAAGCTGCATGATATTCTCTCCAAGTCCAATGAAGGAGAGAATTATTAATGGTCTAGGAGGGTAATGCAAGTGAAACGTCATCCCACATGCCATTTCAACGTTCCGCATTTAGATTAAGATGTGTGTTAGCTTCGGCAGCCATCCATTATTTTTATTCATGGCTCTGTCTTGCTCCGCCACACCTCTCGCTTTACTTCATAAAAAAAGGTGGCTGCCGAAGTAGAGACCCATCCTCCTAAGCTGCTTCTTTGAGCTGACGGCGTTCTAGAATAATATGGTGGGCTTGTTGACCATCATTAAATGCTTCAGAGCAGTAGGCCACTTGATCGCCTATGAGCAGTTGATTAAATGTTGGGTAAGTAACCCCCGTTAAGCTAAAATAATATTCATTACCATCCATCCCTTCAATAAATCCAAACCCATCATTAGGCACGATGCGCATAATACGACCATGCAATACATTTTCATGGGTTTTGACTCGACCATGCCGTTTACGTGCATGCTCTTCCAAGCGACGCTCAACGGCATTAAACGCATCACGAATAGCCACATACAAATCCTGATTCCGTTTTTTATTCACAACAAATTCTTTGCCTGGTACTGTCACATCAATGCGCACATTAAACAACTTACCTTGATGCTTATGTTTTTGTGGCAATTCAATGACAACACGACAACTGCAAATTCGATTAAAGAATTGCTTTAATTTTTTAGCTCTTTTTTGGATTTGAGTTTCGATGGCTGCTGAGATGGGAACATCTTTAACGGTTAACTGAATCAACAACATACACATTACCTCCCCACTTTTTTTAAAAATATTTTTCTCCATCAATTGAAGTATAGTGTATTTATTAATAAGCGCTTTTCTAATTTCTCTATGAGACATGTGAACAGGCTGGAGCTAAGCTTTTGTTTTTATGGAGTAAAGGCTTTATTGTATAAGCACTTCATATAACTTGTCATGCAGCAAAAGCTGGCATTTATATGACGGGATGTCATCCCGAGCATAGCGAGGGATCTCCTAAGTAGTGGGGAGATCCCTCACTTCGTTCGGGATGACAAGCTTCTCTTGCTAGTATGACAAGTCGTTCTGTCGCTTCAACACTAAGAGCTTCAATTTTTTGCCGAACAACGATTAGGCACTTGTAGGTGACAGACGCTCTACATTAATTCTTCTTTCAGAGGGGAGAAATAGCTTTCGACTTTTTCTTGAGTAACGTTGCTTAAGATAGCAGGCTGCCAATGGGGTTTTTGATCTTTATCCACAATTAACGCACGAATACCTTCAAAAAAATCATGGTTACTTAAAAAGTGAGAAGCCAAACGAAATTCTTGGCGCATACATTCGTCAAAATCCAATTTTGCACTGCGCTTTAAAGCAGCCAGTGTGACTTTTAAACTGGTCGGTGATTTTTTAGTAAACGCAATAGCTGCATCTTGGCAAACAGCATTCGTAGATAATTGCAATGCATCCAAAATATCTTCCACGGTTGAAAAAGCAAAACACTTATCAATGCTTTCTTGTTGCTGCAAAAGCGAAGTAGCATCAGAGGCTATGTGAAATTTAGCAAGAATGTGTTGCACGGTCGTCTGCGGATCATTACCCCATGAATGTTTCGCTAATGCTTCAAAAATTGCAGGGAAATCATCACGAGTTACTTTATGCTGAACAAGATTTAACGCTTTACAATCATCCACTCTTAACCGTGCGCCGCTCAAACCTAAATATAAGCCAATATGGCCAGGCAAACGCGGTAAAAAATGAGTACCGCCCACATCAGGAAAATAACCAATGCCAGTTTCTGGCATTGCGAAAACCAAATTTTCTGTTGCCACACGATGTGAGCCATGAATCGATACACCCACACCACCACCCATGGTAATACCATCCAATAAGGCTATATAAGGTTTAGGATAATGATAAATGGTTTTATTTAATTGGTATTCATCATGAAAAAAAAGAGCTAATTGATCATCATTTTTTTGATGACGTTCATACGTTAAACGCAAATCACCACCCGCACAAAAAGCACGGCCTTTGCCTTGGATAACAACGCCTTTTATCGAATCATTTCCTGCCCATGCATTTAATTGCTTTTGCATTGATTGGATCATGATTAGATTAAGGGAATTAAGGACATCGGGGCGATTTAACGTAATAAGACCCAAGTTGCCATCCTTGCCCGGTATTTCTTCGAATAAAACATCCTGTTGTTCTGTCATTGCATTTTTCCAAATTGTGGCGAACGTTTCTCTAAAAAAGCTTTTACACCTTCTTGTTTATCAGCCGTTGTGCAGCAATGGGAAAATTGCTCAGCTTCGATGTGCAGCGCTTCTTCCATGGGTAAGTTATAACCTGCATACACAGCAGTGATAATGCTTTGCATCGCGGGTACACTCAATTGACTTAAGTCGCTTAATAAACTTAACGCACGCGGGATTAAATTGTCTGGGGTGGTTAGCTCATTTACCAAACCCCATGCCAAAGCGTCTTCTGCACTAAATCGTCTACCGGTTAAACATAATTCCAATGCCCGTCCCGGGCCGACAAATCTTGACAAGCGTTGTGTGCCGCCAAATCCGGGAATTATACCGAGTTTAATTTCGGGCTGGCCTAATAGGGTGCCTGTCGCACTGAATCTTAATGTTGCTGCCATCGCTAATTCACAACCACCGCCAAAAGCAAAACCATGTAGCGCTGCTAAGGAAGGCTTTCCTAACAATTCAAGTTTACGAAAAACCTGCTGGCCAAATTGCGCAAATGCATAGCCCATGGTTTTATCTAAAGGCAACAATTCATTAATATCGGCACCTGCACAAAATCCTTTACCACTACCCGTTAACAAAATCGCTTTGACATCTTTTTGTGATTTAACCGTTGTTAATATCGCATCCAACTGCTCTAACAGTATATGATTCAATGCATTCAATTGTTGGGGGCGGTTTAAACAAATCTCCAATATTCCCTGCTCATGGCGAATAGTTTTAATGCTATCCTGCATTGTTGTTATCCTTATACTGCTGCTGTTTTCGAAATCATGTAATCCGATACTTCCTCAGCCGTCAGCATTGCTCGGCTGCACACTGCTAAATAAAGAATTAAAACGCTGAAAATGGCAATAATTAAAAAATCCCAACCGAAAGGAATAATATTCTTTCCACCAAAAGCGCCTAAATAAGAAATGATTACTAAGCCAAATAAATAAGGCAAAATCCAAATGGCCGATTTTAATTCGTGCCGAGCCACGTTCACTTTGCCACGCATATAGGAAATTAAAAATAATAATAAACCTACAACTAAAGTAATCGCTAATTTTGAAATGGTTTCCCAACCAATCCAATAGCTAAATAAATTACAGCTATAAAAAGCGAGCAAGCAAGTTAAGCTAGCAAATGGTAGTTTAAATGGGCGAGTTTTTTCCGGCAGGGTTAATCGTAAACACAGTAAAGCAATCGGTCCCATTGCATAAGTGATGACCATGGCGGAAACAAGAAAATTAACCATGGCTTGCCAACCGGGAAGTGGTAAAAACGACAACATGCCTAAAAAGAAATTGACGATGATCGCCCACATAGGAAGGTGTTGACGGTTAAGTCGAGCAAGAAATTTGGGCACATACCCAATACGACTCATGGCATAAAGAATGCGTGCTGTAGTGGTGACATATACCAAACCAGCGCTTAATGGTGACACCATTGAATTAAGATAAAGGAGCTTTAATAAATAAAATAAACCTAAGCCCGTAGCCAATCCTACGAAAGGCCCGATGTCACCACTGTATGTTAGGTTTTGCCATCCGCCTGCAATGGAAGTAGGATCTAATGCTCCGATAAAACAGATTTGCAAGCCAAGATACAGCAACAAGCAAGCAACCACTGAGCCAATCGTGCTCAAGGGGATAGCGACTTTTAAATTTTTAGTTTCGCCTGCTAATTCAACACCATTTTTAAAACCATTAAATGCCAACACGATACCGCTAGTCGCTACCGCGCTTAAAATCATTTTCCAACCTCCCAAGGTAGAGGTGGATGCCATTAAACCAGAAAAATTTCCTGGAATAAATTTAGCATGCATGATCACAACAATGGTTAGAATGATGACTGTAAATTTAAAAACAAAAAGAATGAAATTAAAACGCACTAATCCACGATAACTTAAAATATTAATTAGGCATAAACCTATCATAAGGAGTGCCGCCCATAGGTAACCCCACAAACTTAAGATAGGGACGCCACCTGATTCTTGCATGAGCGAAGGAAAATAGAGCGATGCATATTGTAAAACAGCTTGCACCTCAATCGGCGCTAAGATCAACGCCGTTAACCATGCAATCCAACTCAAAATAAAACTGGCAAAAGCACCATGACTTAATTGAGGTATATGTGCAGTACCTCCGGCAATAGGCAACATGCTGGCCAATTCAGCAAACGTGAATGCAATTAAAATAGCCGCAATGCCACCAATGATCCAAGAAATTAGCGAAGCAGGCCCTGCAATTTTAGCTGCATATAAAGGTGCAAATAACCACCCCGAGCCAATAATGCCATTCATGCTTAGCATAAATAAAGTCATAGGAGAAATGCGACGAGAAAGCTGCCCCATAAAAACCTCATAAATTTATAATAATAATTTGAGAAACGCCTTTTATTGGGTAATTTCTTCCTTGACGTTAGTTTGTGTCACTGTAGATGAATCAGATGCCGCTGATTTGCGTGCTTGTAATTTTGATTGGTGGCGCTGTAAAGAATATTTAGCTTCTTCCCCTGTCACAATGCCTGCCGGGTTACCATTCAAATCAATTCGTGTTGAGCCTTCTTTAACGCTCTTATGATAAGCACTAGTGTTTACATAGTAAGCAAGTGTTTTCACCATGCATGCTTTATCTTCTGACACAATCGAGTCGATAGTGCTTAAATGCTTCACTAAATCTTGTTTAATTCCTATTTTTAAAGGCTGAACATCTTTAGCAGACTTAAAGCATTGAGGAAAATAAGCCTTTAATAATTCTACCCCGTAAAGCATTTGCTCTAGCCATTTTGGTTTTGGCTTATTTTTATCGGCAGCATTTACCTTCGTACGTGGGGAAGATTGACGTGGGGGTTTCGACTTTCTTTCTGCACGAGGCTCAGTCGATAGCTGGGCCGCCATCGCCTGTAACTGTTCTTTTAAACTTGCATTACTCATATTTACTAAAACTCCTTAACCAGACTAAATCAGGCTAATTCGATGAGATACTTTAAAGAGTTAGCGGGGTGAAATCAATATGAACAGATCTTTTTACTATCCTAGTAGACTTTTAAAGCTGAAGGATGTTAAATTTTAACATCTTAAATCTACCGTTTTCATTTAAGGATAAATTGACCATGTCACGAAAAAGAAACAACAAACCTTCTGCTAAACGCAAAAGCGCAAAAAATTCAAATTATTCATTACAATTAGAGAAAGATTTTTATAATGCGCCTGCGCAGCTCTCGGCTCAATTTAACAAAGAAATCGTTGGGTTAAAACAAGCTGAAAACAAGCTAAAAGCAACCTTCGCTAAATTGAAGACACAAGCACAAAAAGCAAGAACTAAAGTTAAAGCCAATGCTGCTAATAAATCAATGAATTTATTATCCAAACAGCTTGCAGAAATGACCAAATCTATTCAAACCGCTACGCAAAAGCAAGCCAAGATGGCAGCTTTAAAGAAAGTGTTCAATGAATTTGAAAAAGATTGGACTAAAAAAGCAAAACAAATCAAGGCTAAACCAAAGAAAATGGCTAAGCCAAAAAAATCAATGACGAAATCAAATCCGCAAGCATTGCCTGCAGAACAGCCTCATATGGATAACTTTGAGGAAACTCTGGAAAATGTCAGCACGATGGACAGTTCAGCCGAAATTATTTCTTAGTGGATATTCGATTTAACTGAGTACGATGTCTCTTAGGGATAGATTGTTTAGACTATGGATAGTATGGAGTTTCACATATGAATAAAAAAATAGCCACAGCTGACGATTTAACAACAATCACGCTCAAACAAGTGGTAAAAGATACTTTGCGAAATTATTTTGCAAATATTGGTGGGGAGCAACCCATTGATTTCTACTCGATCTTGTTAGAAGAAATTGAAAGACCTTTGCTTGAGGTATTAATTAATCATACCCATTACAATCAAGTTAAAATGGCGCAGATTTTGGGTATTTCGCGCGGCACTTTACGCAAGAAGCTAAAGCAGTACGGCATGCTTGATTAGTAAAATCTCTCAAAAGACATAAAAAGCCATGCACTGCATGGCTTTTTATTGTTTTCGCACTATTTATAGGACGTGTTAAATTTCTAAACCAGGATAGTGTATGCCCAAGGACATCGTATGGATACCCTCTTCTGATTATGTTCAGAATGCCAATATTACGCAGTTTATGACGGCGCATGCATTTACATCTCTTAATGATTTTCATCGATGGACGGTCACCCACTTTAAAGAATTCTGGGCTGCGATCATTAAAGAGCTCAATATTGTTTTTAAAGAATTACCTCAAGAAATTTGTGATCTGACTCAAGGCATAGAATCGCCGCGTTGGTTGCCGGGCGCCAAACTGAATATTGTGGATAGTTGCTTTACTGCACCCTCGCACTTGCCTGCTATTCGCTATCTTGGTAATGAAGAACAACTCCTCACGGTATCGTACGGTGAATTGCGTTCATTAGTGAATTGCATTGCCAATAGTTTGCTAACGCATGGCTTAAAAAAAGGTGATGTTATTGCCATGATCATGCCCATGACACCGCTTGCTGTTGCGATTTATTTAGCAATTATAAAAATGGGTAGCCTCGTGGTTTCTATTGCGGATAGTTTTTCTAGCGAAGAAATTCGCGTGCGCTTAGCATTGACACAACCGAAATATATTTTTACGCAAGATAAAATTGCCTGGGTGGGGAAAACCTTGCCTCTCTATGAAAAAATAGCCCCCCTCACTGCATCTCCCATTGTCATCTTACCTTTGCATACACCCCATCTTAAAGCACGTACGCAAGACAAGCATTGGAAGGAGTTTTTAAGTGCAAACGATCAATTTGAATCAGTGAATTGTGATCCCATGCAAGCTTGTCATGTATTATTTTCATCAGGCACCACCGGCCAACCGAAAGCTATTCCTTGGAATCATACCACACCGATGAAAGTAGGGAGTGATGCCTATTTCCATCAAAACATAAAACCCGGGGATGTTCTCGCCTGGCCAACCAATTTAGGCTGGATGATGGGACCTTGGCTTGTGTTTGCAGCGCTAATGCATCAGGCGACACTCGCGCTTTATACGGATACACCTAAAGCGCCTGCCTTTGCTCAGTTTATTGAAGCAGCTAACGTGAGTATGCTAGGTGTTGTTCCTTCTCTAGTGGCGGATTGGCGTTATACACGGTGCATGGAAAAAGTGAATTGGGAGCATCTCAAATTATTTAGTTCAACCGGTGAATGTTCGAATGCGGAAGACATGGGATATTTAATGAGACTTGCTGGCATCAAACCCATCATTGAATATTGTGGAGGCACAGAAATTGGTGGCGCTTATATCAGTAGCACGGTGATTCAAAAAAATTATCCCGGTTTATTTTCAACACCCGCCATGGGCTCTAATTTTGTGATACTTAATGAGAAAGGACAATTATCTACAAAAGGTGAGGTAGCATTAATTCCTCCTACCATGGGATTATCAACCACCTTACTCAATGCCGATCATCACCAGATTTATTTTGCTGATATGCCGACGGCTCAGGGCATCTTACGCCGACATGGCGATCAAATCATGCAGCTTGATAATGGCTATTTCTGCATTTTAGGTCGTACAGACGATACCATGAATTTATCGGGCATTAAGGTAAGCGCAGCAGAAATCGAACGGGCCGTCAGCGGCTTACCATCCATTGCCGAAGTAAGTGCCATTGCGGTGCCTATTCATCAACAAGGGCCCGATCAATTAATTATTTTTGCAACAACACATGCATCGCTCGATGAGAAAGCTATTTTACATGCCATGCAAGAACGCATTAATAAGCACCTAAATCCCCTTTTTAAAATTCATGAGGTTGTTTTTGTGGATGAGCTTCCCAAAACAGCTTCGAATAAAATTATGCGGCGTCTCTTACGCGATCGTTATCAATCCACGCACCCTTGAAAGGGAAATCGTTATTTCTTAATAATACCTTAATGTAATCAAGTTAAAATTGGTCAATTTTTATCAAGATTTACGTAAGACAGGTTATTATTTATGATCATTAGTTTAATTATACTTTACCGAAACCGAAAGGACCCTGTGTTGCAGAAAGAGATCGATCGTTCATTCGAATCTCCTATTGATGCAATGATTAACTCTACTGTAGGGATCCTAAAACTGCTTCTAGTGAATCCTTTCTCTGAAATTAATTTAAAAGAGCGTTCGCTTTATCAGCGATTGAAACAAACGAATGCCATGTTATCAAAAATCTTTGGATATATTACCTATCCTGTGAAACTGTCCGCTTTGCTAGCTACTTCTATTAATATGCTAGCTGGAATCCTGTGCATTACACCGCCCTATTTACTATATTGTGTAGCTGAATTTCTTTTTACTTCCAATTCAGCTCTATGCCTACTTACTGCCCCTCTTTGGATTACGCTTGGAACAGCAGGAATATTATCTGGTGGTTTAATCACTGCAGCTTATGCAGCCGTGGGTTTGACTATCGCCGACATCACCTTGCTAGTACATGGTGCAGCAGACGTGTTAAAGTTGATAACCCTTGCTATTGCGACTCCCTTTGTAAGCATTGCGCATTTTTTTCTTAAAGACAGAAGTGAAGCGATACAAGCTGCAAGACCAGATTCGTCTTCTATGCGAATACAAAATATCTTGTTACCTATCGCCCCCTTAAAACAAATTCAGCAAAAATCAGGTATGCGCAATACCACTGAAAACACAGCTTCACAAAAGACGTGGGCGCGTGTGAGCCCTGCTCCCAGCTTTCCCCGAGCATCCTTTGCATTTTTAGGGAACCAGCGTGAGAGATCGTCTAACGAAGATTATCCAGTCGCAGTATGTACGCCATCTAAACGTTAAATCGCATTTACAAATATAGTCCCTCGGATGAAATAAAGAACATTTCATCCGGGCTACATCTTCAAAATCAAAATTATTAATCGTCGTCTTACCGCTTTCACTGCTCGAGATGCTTAACAATTTCACCCAAATAACGTGTCGCTTCGCCACCAGTGACTGCGCGGTGGTCGAAAGTTAATGACAAAGGAATGATTCGTCCTACCACTACTTTATTATCCTGAACCAGTGGAATCTCTCGGCTGCGGCCGCAAGCTAAAATAGCCACTGCCGGTGGCACAATAATGGGTGTCGCGTATTTGCCAGCAATCATGCCATAGTTAGAAAGTGTAATGGTAGCACCTTGCATATCAGTAGCATGTAACTGCCTTGTTTGTACCGCTTGTTTATAATGATTTAACTGAGTACGGAGCTCTTCTGCCGAATAACGTTGCGCTTCTTTAATAACCGGCACAAACAAACCTTCTGCAGAATCCACGGCAAGGCCAATGTGTACATCATCAAACAATTTTCTTGCGAATGTTTTACCATCAAACCATGCATTCAAAGCAGGCTCTGCTTTTGCTGCAGCAATCATGGCTTGAAGTACTCTCACGCTTAAATCTGCATTTTTATCCCAATGAGTAATCACCGCATCTTCAAAAATCGTCACGGGAACAATTTCATGATGTGAATGTGTCATGGCTTGAGCCATAAAACGTCGCACCCCGTGCAATGTTTCTTTTTGAGTATCTGAATGGGGCGCGTGGGCAATGAATTTTTTAACATCTTCCACCGTAATTAAACCCTGTGGGCCGGTGGGCGGCACTTTCTGCAAATCAACCTGTAATTCTTTGGCTAAAACCCGTGCTGCTGGCACAGCTTTTATGCTTACTGATGCATTCGAAGTATTGGCTGTGACAACGTCGTCTTGCCATTTTTTATCACTGGTTTCCAATTTACCCACCACACTGCCTGCATCTTTCGTCGCTGTTTCCGCATCGAAAGTAATTAACGGTGCACCCGTTTGAATCACATCATTGACATTACCATGTAAAATCGAAATCTTACCCGCATACGGTGAAGGCACATCCACAATGGCTTTGGCAGTTTCCATTGATACCAGGGGTTGATCCACTTGCACTGTATCGCCAGGCTTGACATACCATTCGCGAATTTCCGCTTCCGCCAAACCTTCTCCCAAATCGGGTAAATTAAATATCTTCATGTGTACTCCATAAGTCGATGAACAGCATCAATGATGCGTTTTTCACTGGGAATGTAGTATTTTTCCATTCTTGCATATGGAACAATCGTATCCCATCCGGCAACGCGTTCAATCGGCGCTTTTAAATTAAATAATGCTTTTTCAGCAATTTGTGCAGCAATTTCTGCACCTACACCATTCGTTAGTGCGGCTTCATGCACGATCAAACAACGCCCCGTTTTTTCAACGGAAGTAAGAATGGTTTGCATATCAAGAGGCTTGATCGTAGCCACATCAATCACTTCGACACTGACGCCTGTCTCTGCCAATTGATCAACTGCCAGTAATGTTTCTTTTACCATCGCACCCCACGTAACTAACGTCACATCATCGCCACGGCGCAACGTAAAGCAAACATCCAATGGCAGTGCTTTGCCATCATTCGCCACTTCTTGTTTTGCAAAACGATACAAACGCGAAGGCTCTAAGAAAATAACGGGATCAGGATCTCGAATAGCAGCAAGCAATAACCCATAGGCACGTGCCGGTGACGAAGGAATCACCACACGCAAACCAGGAATATGCGCAAATAAAGCTTCGGTACTTTCGGAATGATGTTCAGGTGCTCGAATACCTGCACCAAAGGGTGCACGAAATACCACAGGACAACTTAATCGGCCGCGCGTGCGATTACGAATACGCGCCGCATGGTTTATGATTTGATCCATCGCAGGATAAATAAATCCCATGAATTGAAATTCAGCAATCGGCTTTAAACCTTGCGTCGCCATACCGATTGCCATGCCTGCAATCATGGACTCTGCCAGCGGTGTGTCCAACACACGTTCTGGACCAAATTGATCGAGCAAACCTAACGTCGCACGAAACACACCGCCATCTTTGCCAACGTCTTCGCCCATCACGATCACGTTCGGATCGGCTTTCATTTCATATGCCATTGCTTGCGTAATTGCTTCTACTAAAGTAATTTCAGCCATGCTTTATCTCCGCTACATCTTGTAAAAGATGACGCTGTTCTTGATAAATGGAAGGTAACGTCGCATATAAATAATCAAACATGGATTCGAGAGGTTGTGGTGGAATCGCTTGATAATCTGCAACGGCCGCATCCACTTCTGTCGCACATTCAGTACGCAATGTTTCTTCTTGTGCTTCTGACCATGCGCCTAATTTTTCTAAATAAACGCGTAAGCGGTGCACTGGTTCTTTTTTCCATTCTTGCTCACGTAAGTGAGAAGGCTCATAACGCGATGCATCATCGGCTGTCGTATGATCATGTTGACGATAGCAAACCATTTCTAATAAGCGTGGTTCATGATGTTCGCGCGCCTGCGTGAGTGCTTCGCTGGTACGATGTGACACAGCAATAATATCATTACCATCCACTTGCTCACCTTGAAACCCAGCGGCGATGGCTTTTTGCGCCAGGGTATGAGCAGCCGTTTGTTTATCCCGTGGCACGGAAATGGCCCACTGATTGTTACAAATGATAAATACCACAGGCAATTTCCATACACCCGCAATATTCATGGCTTCATAAAAATCGCCTTGGGATGTCGCTCCATCGCCACACATAGAAACAACCGCATTTTTTTCTTTTTTATATTTAGCAGCAAAAGCGATACCTGCTGCATGTAAAGGTTGGCTGCCCACGGGCACGCTAAAAGGAAAATCGCGATTGTTATAAACATTACCGCGCTCATCACCACCCCAATACAATAAAATTTGCGATAAATTCACACCACGCTGTAATAAAGTCGCCATGTCGCGATAATAGGGAACAAAAATATCTTCTTTCTTTAATGCGTTACCCACACCCACAAAAACAGCTTCTTGGCCACGTGTCGATGGGTAAGTGCCTAATTTTCCTGTTCGCTGCAAAGCAATGGCTTTTGTATCCATGGTTCTTGCCAGCACCATAAAACGATACAATTGTAAAAGTTTTACCATATCTTTTGCTAACGCAGGGGCATCTTCAGCCAGTTGACCTTCTTCGTTCAAATATTGATAGTAAGGAACTTCAAAACGGTCAATGATTTTCACTGTTGGAACTCCTTAGTATATTTTTTATTCCTAATAAATTAGGAAAAACCGGCCACAAGATTAGCTATCCTGTTTTAATGAGTCAAGCAAGGCATGGGAAAGCGAGACGTATTTATGTCTTATGACCGAAAGAAAAAAGTAGACAACATTGCGAGCGCTGCAATCAACATACAAATAAAAGCAATACATACCATGAGACTTGAATATCGACTACTGGAATATCTACCCATAATATTTTTGTTTTTTCCAATACAAAAAATGAGAAACAACAAAGGCACCGCGACAATGCCATTTAGAACAGCTGCATACACCAGTGCTTTCATGGGATTGATTTGCATAAAATCCATAATCAACCCTATTAAGGTGGCAAAAATAATAATGCAATAAAAATGCCGGCCTTGATAAAAAGTGAGATTTAAACCTTCAGGAAAATTAAAAGCTGCAGTCAACGCATAAGCCGCCGATGCTGCTAAAATAGGCACGCAAAGAAAACCAAGTCCAATAATACCTACTGAAAAAATAAATTTTGCTAAAACCCCCGCGTGTGGAAAGGTATTTACTAAAGGTTCCAATGCTTTTGCAGCATCAGCTGCTGTCTCTACATTAGTAATACCATGGGTATGCAGCACGGTTGCACTCACCACAATAATGGCCCACGTCGTAATTTCTGAAAATAACATGCCTAGAAAATTATCTAAGCGTAATGTTTTAATAAATTTGGCATGCGAATGAGAATTTTTATTGCCATTTAATAAAAATTTTTCTCGTTTTTCTTCGACCACTTGGTTGGCTTGCCAGATAAACATGTAAGGTGAGATGGTAGTGCCAAAAACACCTGTAATAATAAATAAAAATTCAAAATCAAACTGCACATGAGGAATGATGGTGGCTCGCAAAATTTCGCTCCAAGGCTGTTTAACGATAATGGCTGTCAGCGGATAAGCAAGCAATGACAAGCATAAAAATTTTAATAATTTTGCATACGTTTTATAACAAAGAAATACTTCTAAAAATACAATGACTATCGCAAATGAGAGCGCTAACACTTTAAAATTAATGGGAACAAGTAAATTTGCCGCTGCAGCCATTGCACCAATATCAGCGCCAATATTGATAATGTTGGCTATCAAAATTAAAAATACGACTGCCATCAGAATGGCTTTACTGTAGTTAGTTTTAATAACACCAGCCAATCCTTGTTCAGTCACTGCACCAATGCGTCCACAGGCTTCTTGGACTGCGATTAAAAATGGCAACATGAATAAAGCGGTCCACAATTGCGTATAACCAAATTGTGCGCCTGTTTGCGCATACGTTGCGATGCCCGAAGGATCATCATCGGCAGCACCGGTGATAACACCTGGTCCTGCCACTTTCAAAAATTTTTTAACAAGACGCATACGTATGCCTAATAAGGATCACTTTCATCATTATCATCGTTATCGTCATGATCATTACGACGTGCGTTATTGTCGTCGTCATCGTCGTCTTCATTATCATCAGAATTATAAGGGCCCACGATAACTTTAGTACCACGATAACTATTGCTTGCATTGGGTCCTTCAACAAAATCATAACGTAGCCATTCAGCATCATTGACATATAAACGCACACAACCGTGACTCGCGTTGTAGCCTGGTAATCCATTGGGTTCACCATGCAACGCTTGGCCATTATTAAAATACATACAATAAGGCATCGGTGCACCGCCCTTTGGAAGTGGGAATTTACGCGAAATACAATCACTACTGCCTAATGAAAATATGCGGAATGTGCCTGTGTGCGTATGGCAAGGCTCATGAATATCTTTGCAATAATCAGCGCCTGCCGAGATAGGACCCCAACGGATTAATTTGCCATCAGGAGCATAAGCACCCCAAGCAATATTGATCGGATCAACCATAATCACTTTTTCTTGCGGATCGGGAATATGCAGAGGAAAAGGAGAAAAATCCATGATATTGGCTATATCTAAATTATCAGCCACGGCAATTTTCATGCCAGAGTAAATGGGAGTGTTCATGCGGTTAATACGCATTTCCATATCGCGCTCGTGCGCATCCGGCCAAAGGGATGACCAAGATTGATTGCCTCGAATGCGTTTACACTCATAGCCTTCTTTTTTACATAACAGCTGGCCATAGGTATCCGCAAAAGCCATGGCATGCATTAAGAAAGCAGTAGTAATAAGGATGATGATCAAAACTGCTTTTCTTAACACACGCTTCTCCTTTCTTTTCACACCAGGGATTATTACTCTATCAGTTTATTGATCGTGGTACCCTGGGTAAAGAGCAGTTCTTGGTAGTTGTTAATAACTTCGACGCGAGAAGGGATAAATTTGACCATCTTATTCTTTTCTGTTTTGTTAATTGCCTTTTCTATTCTGGCCGGCTTACTAGGCGCACTGACTGGCTTAGGGGGCGGCATTATTATTATTCCTGTTTTAGTGTTGTTGTTTCACATCAACATTCATTTGGCTATGGGTGCTTCTTTAATTTCAGTCATGGCCACCTCGTCCGGTACCGCAGCCGCTTATTTACGTGAAGGATATATCAATTTACGAATTGGTTTGTTTCTAGAAATTGGCGCTGTCGTCGGTGCTTTTTTAGGGGCATTATTAATGACCGCACTCCCCATTACGCTTTTAACAATATTATTCAGTTTGGTTTTATTTTTTTCGGCTTACCTCACCATCAAACGGCGTGAAGAGCAAGACACGTTCAATGCCTCACATCCTTGGGCACTGTATTTAAAATTGGATGGTACCTACCCGCATCAAAATAAACTCAGCCATTACTACGTGCAAAATGTTCCCCTTGCATTTTTAATCATGTGCATTGCAGGTTTGTTATCAGGATTATTAGGTATTGGTTCAGGGGCACTTAAAGTATTGGCGATGGATCAGGGATTACGTTTACCGTATAAAGTAGCAACAACTACCAGTAATTTTATGATTGGTATTACAGCCGCGGTGAGTGCTGGGATTTATTTTACGCATGGTTATATGGTGCCTGTGGTTGATTTCCCCGTCTTTATTGGCGTTATCATTGGCGCTTTTCTAGGTGCAAAATTATTAAAGCGCATCCATCATCATTACTTACGGATTCTTTTTAGCATTGCGATTTGTTTTATTGGGATACAAATGCTGTACAACGTTATCGTAGGAAATGTTTAATGTCGACGCTAAAAATGGAAGCAACCATTGGCTTGATTTTATTGGGCGGTACTTTTTTAGCTTTAGCCTGCGTTGTAGTGGGAGGTATCGCCTTGTTAATAGCACATGGCCAGCAACCATTTATAGCAGACAGGGTACCCGTCCCGACTTCGATCCAAGAAACCTGGCAGCTTGCCCTTTCTTTTTCTCCACATGGTTTAATTGAATTAGGCCTGCTGTTACTAATCGCAACACAAATGCTGCGCCTTGCATTGCTATGCGGTTTTTATACCGCGATTCACGATTATAAATTTTCCTTTATTTGTCTTTTTATTTTGTGGGTGTTGATTTATAGCTTGTTTTGGCAGTAATTTTTACGATAGCCGAATACTCAACTACATCTGAAACTCTTGGTGTTGAAGGATGCCTCCGACAAATATGTTCAAAAAATGAAAAAAATGCTATAATTAGACAATTAATTGATCTAAATTACTCATCATGACAATACTCCATGAAAGCCTACATTGGGCGCATCCCTTGGTTCAAGAGTGGTTTTACCAGCGTTTTGGTATACCTACGGAACCGCAACAACAGGGCTGGCCGTTGATTGTTAACCAACAATCCACCTTGATTTCCGCTCCCACGGGATCAGGTAAAACGTTGGCGGCTTTTTTAGTTTGTATTAATGATCTTGTCACAAAAGCTTTAGACCATTCCCTCTTAGCCCAAACGGAAGTGGTTTATGTTTCACCTTTAAAAGCACTCAGCAATGATGTGCATAAAAATCTAATCGAACCCCTCAGTGAAATCATGGCCCTTGCCCAACAACGTGGTCTACCTTTTATTGAAATTAAAGCAGCGGTGCGAACGGGTGATACATTAATGAAAGACCGGCAAGCCATGATAAAAAAACCGCCGCACATTTTAGTAACGACACCTGAATCGCTTTATATTTTATTAACAGCCGAAAAATCGCGACACATGTTAAGTCGTGTAAAAACAGTGATTGTGGATGAAATTCATGCGCTAGCCGATGATAAACGCGGTGCGCATTTAACATTGTCACTGGAACGTTTAGAAGCATTAACCCAAACACCTTTACTACGCATTGGATTATCTGCCACTCAAAAACCCATCGAACTGGTAGGCCAGTTTCTCGTTGGGCAGCAGCGTCCTTTACCCGCTATTTTGCACATTGGCCATGCCCGTCATTTAGACATTGGTATTGAAGTCCCGAACAGCGAATTGGGCGCTGTTGCGTCTAATGAAATGTGGGAAGAAATTTATGACCGTATTGCTGTACTCGCTGAACAACACCGCTCAACGTTGGTTTTTGTGAATACACGACGCTTGGCAGAACGCGTAGCGCATCATTTAGCAGAACGTCTAGGTAAAGACAAAGTTGCCACGCATCATGGTAGTTTGTCGCGCAAATTACGTTTAGCAGCAGAAACAAAATTAAAACAGGGTGAATTAAAATTATTAGTCGCTACAGCTTCTTTAGAATTAGGCATCGACATTGGTAGTATTGATCTCGTTTGCCAAATAGGCTCCCCGCATTCCATCGCTGTTGCCTTACAGCGTGTGGGACGTGCTGGTCACTGGCACGGTGCCATTTCCAAGGGACGCTTTTTTGTTACCACACGAGATGATTTAGCAGAGTGCGCTGCATTAGTGTATGCCATTCGTTCGGGTGATTTAGATCGACTCATTATTCCTGAACAACCGTTAGATATTTTGGCCCAACAACTTGTCGCCACTTGCGCAACGGGTGATTGGACCGAAAACGATTTATATCGCTTAGTCACGAATGCTTTTCCTTATCGAAACTTGTCTCGACAAACCTTTGATGAAGTCATTCGCATACTTGCTGAAGGAATTGCAGGATCTCGAGGACGTTATGGCGCTTATTTATTGCACGATCAAGTCAATCACTTGCTTAAAGGACGACGTGGTATTCGTTTAACCGCTATTCTAAATGGTGGTGCAATTCCAGATAACAATCTCTTTTCTGTCATCACTCAACCTCAAGAAGCGATTGTTGGCACATTAGATGAAGATTTTGCTGTTGAAAGTAATCGCGGTGATATTATTTTATTAGGCTCGACGTCATGGCAAGTCAAACGCATCGAAAGTAATGCGGGTAAAGTATGGGTGGAGGATGCGCACGGTGCACCACCCAGCGTACCTTTTTGGCAAGGCGAAGCACCAGGTCGCACCGATGAATTGTCTTATCAAGTGTCTGCGTTGCGCCAACGTTTAAGTGATTTCTTAACATCAGAATCATTTGAAAAATCAGCTACCATTCATTGGCTCACGGAAAATACGGGCATGGATGAAAGTGCTGCTGATCAACTCATTACTTATTTCATGCAAGGAAAAGCAATTCTTGGTGCTATTCCTACACAACAATGTGTGATTGCAGAGCGCTTTTTTGATGAAGCAGGTGGAATGCAATTAATTATTCATGCACCTTTTGGTTCACGCATCAATAAAGCCTGGGGGCTCGCATTACGAAAACGTTTTTGTCGTTCTTTTAATTTCGAATTACAAGCAACGGCAACGAATGATGGATTACACATTGCTTTAGCAGAACAACACAGTTTTCCATTAGCTGATGTATTTCAATTTTTACATCCTAACACGCTGAAAGATGTCTTAACGCAAGCTGTATTACAATCACCGCTGTTTAACACACGTTGGCGATGGGATGCGACACGCGCGCTTGCACTACTCAAATTCCGTAACGGGAAAAAAATCCCACCGAATGTCTTACGCATGTTAGCCGATGATTTATTGGCTGCCGTCTTTCCTGATGCAGCTGCTTGCCAAGATAATTTAGGCGGACGTGATATTGAAATTCCCGATCACCCTTTAATTCGAGAAACATTAAAAGATGCCTTAACGGAAGCTTTAGACATCGAAGGATTAATGACGGTTATTCGCCAAATCTTATCGAGCGATATTCATTGTTTAGCGGTTGATTCACCATTGCCCTCGCCTTTTTCTCATGAAATTTTAAATGCGAACCCCTATGCCTTTTTAGACGATGCGCCTTTAGAAGAACGACGCGCTCGGGCAGTAGAAATGCGTCAAGTGCTACCCGAATCAATACTAAAAGAAATCGGTAAATTAGACCCAACTGCTATTCAAGAAGTCAAAGAACAAGCATGGCCTGATATACGTAATGCCGATGAATTGCACGATACATTGCAAACATTCATTGCTTACCCCTTAGATGAGACCGTAAACCAATACATTTCACCTTTACCTTGGCAAATCTTTTTACCGGAATTATTACAAAGTGGTCGAGTCGGCTTAGCACGCATTGCCGGGCGATTGTTTGGTTACGCCGCTGAAAAAGCCCAAACTTTTCTTAGCATTTATCCTGATGCGACTATAGAACAAGCACCGGTTGCGATCGCTGAAACACACCAATCACGAGAGATGGCGCTTATCGCTATGCTACGTGGTTGGGTACAAAGTTTGGGACCGACCACTCAGGCTGAATTAAGCGCATTACTTGCATTGGAAGCCAATGATGTTGAAACTGCCTTACTTCACCTCGAACACACCGGATTACTGTTAAGGGGACATTTCAAATTTAATGATGACCGTATTGAATGGTGTGAACGCCGTTTGTTAGCACGCATTCATCGCTTGACGCTCGGTCGATTACGTAAAGAGATTGAGCCTGTCACTGCAGCACAATTTATGCAATGGTTATTCACTTGGCAACACATTACACCTGAAACTCAACTGCGTGATGAACAAGGCTTACTTGAGGTTATTCAACAATTACAAGGTTTTGAAATTCCCGCGAGTGCTTGGGAAACGCAAATTTTTCCAAAACGTGTAACACATTATGATCCCGACATGCTCGATCGCTTATGTTTAAGTGGTACGATTGGTTGGGGACGGTTTAGTATGCATCCCGCATTAAATGCCGATATAGAAACTAACAAATCGATTCTTCCTACGCGCAACACACCGATTACATTTTTCGTGCGTAACGATACCTTTGAATTTGTTTCATCCGACACAAAAGAATCATTGCTTGCCTTAAGTCACGTTGCGAAAGCAATTTATGATTATCTTACGCAATACGGTGCTTCTTTTTTCCCAGATATCGTACGCGGTATCCAGCATTTAAAAACAGAAGTCGAAACAGGTTTATGGGAATTAGTGGCTGCTGGCAAAATTACTGCGGATAGTTTTGATAACTTGCGCGCCTTAATTCAGTTAAATCGACACAAAAAAAGACGACGCCACCGGGAAATTCGCTATGCCACTGCGCGTTGGTCAATTTTACCGAATACGGCCTCATCCACGCCTGCCATTGAAGCCATTTGTCGACAGCTCTTGAAACGTTATGGTGTCGTATTCCGCGATTTAATTTTGCGAGAAAAAAATTTACCACGGTGGCGAGAATTACTACTCACCTTTAGGCGCATGGAAGACCGCGGTGAAATCCGTGGAGGACGATTTGTGAGTGGATTTTTAGGCGAACAATTTGCGCTTCCTTACGCAGTGGAATCTTTACGTATTTATAAAAAGAAACCACTCACACAGATGACCATCACTCTTTCAGCCATTGATCCCCTCAATTTAGTGGGTCTCATTCTTCCCGGACCTAAAATTCCCGCTTCTCCTCGCAAAACAATTCAATTCCAGAATGGCGAATGCGTATCTGAACGGCCATTTTAATAAGGCGCTAGGAATGCGGTATACTATGAAAACGTTGATTCTTTAATTGGAGGAAGAAATAATGGCTCACACTTACCTTGCTGAAAAACTCATTGAAGCAAACAAGCGGATTTCCTCCATCATTGATGATCTCCAAAAGGACAGTAATGAAAGTATTGGTCAAATAATTGATGATTTAAACACGCTTATTCGCACGCTTGATCATATTGTCGAAGAATTAGAAAAGAAAAATGCATAAACCTATTAACTATCAATGTCCTCTTTTATGAAACCACAATTGACGATTCTGGTTGTAGATGATATTTCTCGCAATCGAACTTTATTAATTCAGCAATTAAAGCACATTGCTTCTTCAACACAATCACACTACATCTTTGCCGAAGCAGAAAGTGGCGATGATGCTGTCTTTAAGGTTCTTGAAAAAGTCACGAATGAAAAAACAAATTATGATTTGATCTTCATGGATTTTAATATGCCAGGATCAGGACAACTCTTGTATGGCAACGGCGAAGAAAGCACCATTGCCATACGTGCCATTGAAAAAGAAGGACAATTAAGTCCTAGCAAAATCGTTACCTACACATCAACCAATCCCACTCAGCCTTTTAGAGGCGCCGATATTATTTTATCAAAACCCAGTACGCTTACGAATTTGATAGCCATCTTGCGTGCATTAAAATTGTTGAGCGACGAACACCTTTCGACGCCACATAAATAATAAACCGAATCCATACGCAACCATGAGTGGCAACACAATAATGCCAGACAAAGATAGTAAACTGCCATCAAAGAAAAGACTGGACAATGCACTTCCCATGGCACCAAATCCCGTTTGAAAAACGGTAAACAATGCCACACGTATGTTCATTGATTCATTACTGGTTTCAATAATTAATCGATTCAAAGAAGGAAAACAAAAACCAGCACCTAATGAAAATAACATCATGCTTAAAACAAATAGCGGGAGATTGGAAGGGAAACAACACGCAGTACCCAGGGTTGATAGTCCGCCGATTGAGGCAATACAAATGCCCATACGTGCTAAAAAAGAAACTGAATGCGAGGCCAGCAATTTTTTAACTCCGTAGTTTCCCAACATACATGCACCAAAGACCAGGCTTTGCGTAATGCCGTAAGTAATCGGCGTTGCATTGAAATTCTGCATTATTAACAAAGGACTGCTGGTAACCCAAGAAAGAAATCCACCAAAAATTAATCCCTCCACACCCATCAATAACATAAAATCCGCATTGATAATCACTCGACCATACTTTTTTATCAAACTAAATAAATGTAAACGTTGTCGTTCAGTGATGGTGGTCGTAGGCATGGATTGACTTAGTAAGGTCAATGGAATAATCGCACTCAGGGCAATAAACCAAAAAATTCCTCGCCAAGAAGCAAAAGATAAAATCACTCCACCTAATAAAGGCCCAAAAGCCGGGGCAAGGATAGAAATGCTACCCATAATCGCCAATATGCGTACCGCTTCTTTATGGGGGTAATTGTCATGAATGGTTGAATAGCTCGTGACTAACAAAGTCGACATCATTGCACCTTGCACAAACCGCATGCTTAAGAAAAGGGGTATGTTTTGAGTGAGAGCACAAATTAAATTAGCCAGAACATAAACCACGCCACTTAATAATAAAATAGGTTTTCTCCCAAACCTATCGATCAAGCCCCCCACAATTAAAGGCATGAAAGCAGCACCCAAAAACCAACTTGTTAAAGTTAACTGGCTGTAAAAAGAATCTAAACCCAACTCATCCATCATCGATGGCAATGCCGGTAAATACATGTCGTTTGATAAATAGGTAATGGCTTCATAAGCCACTAATAGTAGAGGAACAAAAAATGAGAATTTACGCATACCATCCTTGTTAGTAAGTTATTGATTTATATAAAAATAGAATGTTTCACATGAAACATGCTTATTTCGCCTGAAGATATATTCCCCCTATCCCATTCTGTCCGTTTTTATTAACTGTGACAGTTATGGGATAAGGAAGAACAACATTTTTAAATAATTAAATATATATTATTCAAGTAGTTAGATGATTATTCGGTAACCGTAGTAGGCTGCCGTAACAAACGTTGAATAATACTTGCTCTGATAAGGTTACTTTTTACTCCCTCAATTGAAGGATATTGTTTACGTACTTCAATCACAGCTTGCTCGATACGTAATAAAAGTGCCTCAGGTACGCGGATACTTACCATTTCATTCAATTGATCCATGTCTTCGGCAATATCAACTAATGAAGGGTAATCGTTTAACGTAAGTAAAGATTCAATAGATTCGATAATCCATTTACTCTTTCCTCGCATCCCATAGCCGTCCTCAATAATCCGTTGTTGTAGCCTTCGATGGAGGTTTTTTTGTAATTTAATCGACATCATTACTTTAGTCTCTGTCATAAACTGTCTCTGTTTCCAAAATTTCAATTAACTTACGAAAAGCTTTGGTTACCTGACGTAAGTCCATCCAATTGACTTGCGAAAAAACATTTGAGTACTTATCAAATTGTTTAAGGTTTGTCACGCTATCAATAATAATTTTGATAACTTCTGGCTTTGGCGTTACTCCTAAATTGACTTTTGCAGCCACGCGTCCCCGGGTATTAGAGGAAAGAGAGCGTTTCATCCGACTAAGTGATTTTTGTTGGGTAATCAGCGTACGTAATTCTTTTAAGCTTGAACCATTAATACAAGCTTCAATGGCTTGTGACCTGACTTCCGGCGTGCCGACATTTGAAATCAGAACCGCTTTATCTAAATTACGAATATTGCCATTTTGAATGTGAATTCGCACATCCTCAGGTGCATTCAATGCCGTTAAGTAGTACGTCGATTGAGACAATGATAATCCCGTAATATTTTTTAAAAGTGTCGCGGTCACTTCCACCGAACCATGTTGATGTTGGTACTCGGTAATAATTTCTTTAACATTGCCCAAACGCTCATCCAGGGTAAGATCTTCCCGCGCTGTGTTTTCTACCCATTGAATCAGTTTTAGATCAAAGCCCTTTGGTTTATCATTAAAAACCCGCGCTTCAATTTCTTGTTTACCCGCTAAAATTGAACCTAGACAACGGCGTTCGCCAGCAACGATTCGATAAAATTCACCGTTCTTATAAACCACAATGGGATTAATGATGCCGTTGGTTTTAATGGTGTGTGCAAGTTCTTTTAAGCGCTCTAACTCATCTTGTTTTTGTTGAAAGCGCGGATCATCCGGTCGTAAACCATGTCGAATATCCGAGAGATCGATGGCCAATTTTCGGGGATTATCTGGATCTAGTTCGATCCGTGAAAGTGGCAGAATCACGTTTCGATAAAGTCCACTATTATTCTCTACCACATTGATGGTTTCACTTAAGCCACGGGTTAATGCTTCTGAAATTCCAAAGCGTTTTTTCTTGCTCATGCAAAAATCCTCTCGGCAATGTAACTACAAACTTCCTCTGCTTCACTCTTCGCCACGTGTTGCTCAGGAAAATCAAAGATTGAGCGCGGCGTTGAATCAGCAGCGTCCACTTCCGCAAACACAATACGTTGTGAAAATTTAACCGGCAAAATATATTTACCCATGGCAGGGTTATCTTGCAAGCTACGTAAAATGTCCTTGTGTAAACGCGTTTGTTTGAACATATTGGGCAAAATGCCGATGAGATGAAGTGGTCGGGTTTTCTCTCGTACCAACGATTCTTGCATCCATAATTGCAACATACCGTAAATACCTTGCACCGGTTGTTCTTCCATGACGGAAGGGATAATGATGTGAGTGGCTGCTTTGATCACGCTGATGGTGAGAGGGCCTTTCGATGGCGCGGTATCAATGACAACCGCATCATATTCTGCTTGCACATCAGGATGATTGAGAAAATTAGATAACTGTTTATGCACTTTATCGACCACTTCAGAGCGTCTCACCGATTCAGCTGTGAGCAATTTTTCTGCATGACCAGGGGCAATGTCTAATTTTTCTACGTATGTAGGGTAAGGAATAACGCCTTGACCGTAGAAAATTTCCGCAATACTGCTTCGCCCATCCCAATCAATATCATCTGGATCATGTGGATTGTAGTCAGGATGAATGGGTGGAATGAGTCCTTCAGGTGCTGCGGGATCAATTTCCATATCGAGGTATTGATGAGAGAAGTTACATTGTGGGTCGAAGTCAATACATAATGTGCGCAATTTTTTTGTTTTGCTCAAATATTCCGCCATTAATTTGCTGCACGTTGTTTTTCCTACGCCACCTTTATTATTTACAAAAGCAATAATTTCCATGAGGACTCCTGTCGTTGTCTTACGATAAAGCCTAATATATCATTAGTTAAGTTTTAATCTATAAAAAAAATAAAACGACGACTAGATTTATAATGTTGTGTTTTTGTTTATCTTTTGTTTATCTTTTGTTTAGAGTGCTGTAAGACATTGATGAAATTTGATTTTATGGATGATTTGGTGACGTCTATGGGAGAAATAGTGACGTCTATGGGATAAAGCGTGACGTTCATGGGATAGGAATGTGACAACTATGGGAAAAAAGGTGACGGATGTGGGATATGAAAAATCAAATGGTAAACAAGAGTTAAAAAAGCATGCGGCAACGATTCATTGTTCGAATTCATTAAGTTTGCTGCAGCGAAAAATCAGTAATGCACTCTTGTATCATGCGTATAAGGAATTGCTGATCAAAGAAGAGCATGAGATTACGGTAAAGCAATTGTGTCGCTTGATTGGTTATCAGGGTAATAACCATTCGGCGATCAAAGAGGCGCTGAAGGAGCTGATTTCCACAGTGATTGAATGGAATTTGATTGATGATCAAACGGGCACTGAAAATTGGTCAGCAAGCTCGATCATTGCCAGTGTGAGCTTACAGGGACCATTGTGTTATTACGCTTATTCGCCACGAATGAAGCAATTGCTGCATTCGCCTTCCATGTTTGGCAAGATTGATTTAGTGATCCAATCCCGGTTCCGCTCCAGTTATGGATTAGCACTCTATGAAAATTGCATTCGTTATCGAGGCTTGCCTCATACCAAATGGTTTGAAATGGACATGTTCCGAAAACTGATGGGCGTGCCCAGCGGTATGTATGATGTGTTTCGCGATTTTAAACGCCGAGTGCTCGATAAAGCGGTGGATGAGGTGAATACCTATTCGGATTTGGTGGTGGAAGTGGATTGCCAACGGGAAGGCCGTAAAGTTGTTAGAGTTCGTTTTAAGTTAAAAGAACGTCCGAAAAAAACCCGTTTAGGAAAAGGCAACGCTTTAGAAGAAGAGTCGTCAGGCGTCGATATAAAAAAGAAGTTAACGACGGTGTTCGGTTTATCTGCTGCCCAAGTAAAACAATTACTCATACAACATGATCGGCAATTTATTCAAGACAAGATTAAAGTAGTTGAAGCATCACGGCTTTACCAAGAAGGTAAAGTACAAAATACAGCCGGTTATTTGTTGAGTGCGATCAAAGATGATTATCAACTTCCCAAAGAGAGTAAAGATAACCATCGTGAAGATGCGACAATTGAGTTAGAACTGAAGGAGTTAAAAAAGCAAGCAGAAGAAATCAGAGCCAGTTATTCACGTTATCGTGAGCAAGTAATTCATCGAACCATTGATGCGTTAACGGAACAAGAAAAGGCGCAATTTATGCAGCAATTTACACAATTTGCTGAACCCGCAGTGAATGCTATTTTGCAAATTCAACGTCGCAAATATAAGCCAGACAATGTTCATCAATCACCACAAGTGATTGCGTTGTTACGGCAGTTTGCTTTACGCGAATTGGATATTTCACTTATTTCGTTAGAAGAATTTGTGATGGAATTAGGTGATAAAAGACGAGCTGCATGGCAAAAATTGAAGTCGTATGATCCGGATCATCCCTTATTGCGATGTGGTGAGAAAGTTATATAATGAAAAGGTTTTAGGGAAATTTTTTAACTCACAGGGAGAAAACATCATGGCAGCGAAGAAGAAAAAAAGCACGAAAAAGAAGAAGTAAATTATGACTAGGGAGGGTAAAACCTCCCTAGTTCCTTCCATTAATCTGTTAATTTCCTCATCACCAACGCTTTTAAATAATCTGTCTCAGGTATCGCAGGATGAATGGGATGATCCATGCCTTGGTGGCCACGCTCTAACATTTGCAATGGTTGCTTGGTCTTTGCTGCCGCACGTTGTGTAATCTCGATAAGTTCTTCCATACGAATGTGCATGGAGCAAGAGCAGGTGATTAAAATGCCTTGCGGGGCAAGCAATTTGAGTGAGAGTTCATTGATACGCTGATAAGCAATCATGCCTTCTTGACGATCTTTATTTTTTTTAACAAAAGCCGGTGGGTCTAATACGATACAGTCATATTGTTGACCTGACTGCAGTAAATTTTTTAATGCGACAAAGGCATCTTCATGAATGGTGTGAACTTTTGCACTGACATGGTTTAATGCCGCATTTTGTTGGATCAAGGCGCAAGCGGTGGGTGAAGCATCCACGCAATCTACTCGTGTTGCACCAAATACGGCGGCTTGAATGCCAAACCCTCCTAAGTAACTAAACACATCCAGTACCTTTTTGCCTTGGACATATTTTTGCAGTTTAGCGCGATTGTCGCGATGATCATAAAACCAACCCGTCTTTTGACCTTCCCACAGGGGTGCAATAAATTTGACGCCATTTTCTTCAAGTTGCAGTTGGGCAGGAGGTTCTCCATAGAGTGCTTTCACCTCAGTGGGCAAGCCTTCATGTTGCCGAATAGGACTGTCGTTACGTAAGAGAACGCTATTAAGTGAAGGAAAAACTTCTCGTAACGCGTTGAGTAAGGATTGCTGTTGTGCGTCCATACCGGCAGTGTTTAATTGAATGACCAAATCATTGGCAAATCGATCAATAATAAGACCTGGTAAACTGTCACCTTCACTAAACACTAATCGGTAATAAGGTTTAGGATAGAGCTGTTCTCGCAACCGTAATGCCGCTTGTAATTTTTTTATAAAGAAAGATTGATCCAGTCGATCATTTTTATCGTGGCTATAAACACGTGCCGCAATTAATGAATGCGGATTCACGTAAGCATTTCCTAAATAAGTACCATCCTGTGTTTCGAGCCACACTTCTTGACCGGGTTTAAAGGATTTAAGCGGAGTGAGGGTTGTCGCTATTTCATTGCTAAAAACCCAAGGATGACCAGCACGGATACGTCGGTCTTCACCTTTTTTTAAGCGTAAGCTTGCTAATGCCATGATTATCTCGTAAAAAAACTGCAGCTTAGCTGGGCTAGGGAAGAAGGTCAAATGAGGAGGATGAAATAAGACTCCGGATGAAATAAAGAACATTTCATCCGGCTACAGTTTTTCAATACCAGGAGCGAGAGGATTGTAATGACTCGGATAAAATGTTCTTTATTTCATCCGGGGCTATTCGTTCCGCATGGGATTATTTCGTCTTTCTCACTCAATTAGGTACAATCAAAGATAGCCAAGGGCAAGGAGAGCCAGCTAATGCATTCCTTCAATTTCGCACTCGGGGATACCGCGGATAGTTTACGTGAAGCAGTTCAGAATTTTGCTGAACGTGAGATTGCCCCGCACGCGGCGACGATCGATCGTACCAATCAGTTTCCTAAAGATCTGTGGCCCAAGCTCGGCCAGCTTGGTTTATTGGGCATCACTGTATCTGAAACATATGGGGGCACAGGTCTTGGGTATTTGGCGCATGTTATTGCTATGGAAGAAATTAGCCGTGCTTCAGGAGCCATGGGATTAAGTTATGGTGCGCACTCCAATTTGTGTGTGAATCAAATTCATTTAAACGGTACGGATCAGCAAAAACAGCGTTACCTTCCCGCCTTATGCAATGGTCAAGCCATCGGAGCACTTGCTATGAGTGAAACGCAAGCGGGTTCTGATGTTATGGGTATGCAATTAAGAGCGCAACAAAAAGGCGATGAGTTTGTTTTAAACGGTACAAAGATGTGGATTACCAATGGTCCGGATGCCGATGTGTTGGTGGTCTATGCGCGAACACAGCCGCGTGCGGGTGCACATGGCATTACAGCGTTCATCATTGAAAAAAATTTTCCCGGTTTTAAAAGTGCTCAGAAGCTCGATAAATTAGGCATGCGTGGCTCAAACACTTGTGAGTTGGTGTTTGAAGATTGTCATGTGCCCCCCGAGAATGTTTTAGGTGCTTTAAACCAAGGGGCTCAAGTGCTCATGCGCGGTTTAAATTACGAGCGCGTGATTTTAGCAGCAGGCCCTGTGGGAATCATGCAAGCTTGCATGGATGTCGTTTTACCTTATGTGCATCAGCGTCGACAATTTGGCAAAGCCATTGGCGAATTTGAATTAATGCAAGCTAAATTGGCAGATATGTATACGGCTTTAATGACATCACGCGCATATCTCTATGCCGCAGCGAATGCGTGCGATCGTGATGACATTACCCGCAAAGATGCTGCTTCTGTTATTTTATTTACAGCAGAAAAAGGCACCTGGATGGCATGCGAAGCTATCCAATGTTTGGGTGGTAATGGCTACATTAATGAATTTCCGACAGGCCGATTGTGGCGCGATGCCAAGCTTTATGAAATAGGTGCAGGCACCTCAGAAATTCGCCGCATGCTCATTGGCCGAGAATTGTTTGAAGAATCGCAAAGGACCTAATATGTCGACATTTGAAAGCCAACTGAATCCTAAGGATAAACAATTTAAGGAAAATGCTAAGGTATTGCGCACCCAAGTTGATGAGTTGAAAAAATTAATTGCCCATATTCAAACGGGCGGAGGAGAAAAAGCCGCTGCAAGACAAACACAACAAGGTAAGCTTTTACCGCGTGAGCGCATTGAATTATTGCTAGACCCAGGCTCTGATTTTTTAGAATTATCACCGCTGGCTGGTTTGAATTTGTATGACACAGCTTTGCCTGCGGGTGGTATTATCACTGGGGTAGGAAAAGTGATGGGCATTGATTGCATGCTCATCGTTAATGATGCCACGGTGAAGGGTGGAACCTATTATCCCATCACGGTAAAAAAACATTTGCGCGGTCAAACCATCGCGGCACAAAATCGCTTGCCTTGCATTTATTTAGTGGATTCAGGTGGTGCCTATTTACCGAAGCAAGATGAAGTTTTTCCCGATGAAAACCATTTTGGGCGCATATTCTTTAATGAAGCCAATCTATCTGCCGAAGGGATTCCACAAATTGCGGTAGTCATGGGTTCTTGTACGGCCGGCGGTGCCTATATTCCCGCGATGGCTGATGAATCGGTGATGGTGCGTGAGCAAGCCACTATTTTTTTGGCAGGACCTCCTCTGGTAAAAGCAGCCACCGGTGAAGTGGTGACTGCAGAAGCGTTAGGTGGGGCAGATGTGCATTGTCGAGTATCCGGTGTTGCTGATCATTATGCACAAAATGATGAACATGCGATTCGCTTAACGCGGCGTATTGTTGCGAATCTAAATTATCCAGAAGCCCATATACCAAAACAAACCATAATAGAACCTGCTTATCCCGCCGAAGAATTGTACGGTATTATTCCCAGTGACCAGCGTTATCCTTTCGATGTGCGTGAAATTATTATTCGGATCGTGGATGGTTCTGAGTTTGATGAATTTAAGCCTTTGTATGGTAAAACCATTGTCTGTGGATTCGCGCACCTTTACGGTATGCCAGTAGGTGTAATTGCTAATAACGGTATTTTGTTTTCAGAATCTGCTTTAAAAGCGACGCATTTTATTGAGCTGTGTGTACAGCGTCGCATCCCTTTATTATTTCTGCAAAATATTACCGGTTTTATGGTTGGTAGTCGGTTTGAATCAGAAGGTATTGCCAAGCACGGTGCGAAATTAGTAACGGCAGTGGCTTGTGCAAAAGTGCCGAAAATTACTGTCATCATTGGAAATAGTTATGGGGCGGGGAATTATGCCATGTGTGGGCGCGCTTATGAGCCACGTTTTTTGTGGATGTGGCCGAATGCACATATTGGCGTGATGGGTGGCGAACAAGCCGCTAATGTATTGGCACAAGTGACTCGCGAAAAGAAAAGCCGGCATGGCGAATCTTGGTCTCTTGATGAAGAACAACAGTTAAAAGCACCCATTCTTGAACAATATACTTATCAATCGTCCGCTTACTTTTCTAGCGCGCACTTGTGGGATGATGGAATTATTGATCCTGCCGAAACCCGGAAAGTGGTCGGTAGAAGTTTAGCGATTGCTTTAAATGCACCCATTTTGCCGACTCAGTTTGGTTTATTTAGGATGTAAATGCTTATGACTGATTTGATTCAGGTTACGCAAAACTTTTCTTATGTCACGTTGACATTAAATCGACCTGAAAAAGGCAATGCATTAAGCGGGCCTTTGCTGCAAGCTTTTCTAGAAACACTAAACACCTTATCAGTAGAAAAAAATTGCCAAGTATTAGTATTAACCGCCAAAGGTAATCATTTTTGTGCGGGTGCCGATCTTGCGTGGATGCAAACGCTTACCGATGAAAAAGCCAATCGAGACGATGCGCAGTTATTAGCAGACGTATTACAGACACTGTATCATTTTCCGGCACCGACGCTTGCTTTAGCGCAAGGCGCTATTCGAGGTGGTGGCATGGGTTTGTTGGCAGCTTGCAATATTGTGATAGCAACAGAGACAGCAAGTTTTGGTTTTTCTGAAGTCAAATTAGGCTTAACGCCTTCAATCATTAGTCCCTATGTATTAGCCGCAATGAATAAACGTGCTGTCGAATATTATTTTTTAACGGGCGAAAATTTCACGGCAGCCGATGCTTACCGTTTGGGTTTTGTACACAAGATGGTTAAAGAGACTAACTTAATTTCTGCCGGCGAATCGCTGGTTAAGCAATTATTAAAAAATGCACCCCACGCTCTACGTGAAGTAAAAACATTAATACATAACATTGATGGTGAAAAAATATCTGCTGCGTTAATTCAAAAAACCGCTGAGCATTTAGCACGTATTCGCAAAACACCAGAAGCTAAAGAAGGAATACAGGCTTTTGTTGAAAAACGTGATCCAACGTGGAGTAAATGAAGCATGAATTTTCCTAAGAAAGTAAAAATCGTTGAAGTGAGTCCACGCGATGGTTTACAAAATGAAAAAAAAATATTACCTGCAGCTATCAAAATCGATTTGGTTCAACGGTTAGCGGACACCGGATTAACCACGATTGAAACAACAAGCTTTGTGTCACCTCAATGGATTCCACAATTAGCGGATGCTAAAGAAGTATACAGTGGCATTGATAAAAAATCAGGCGTTAGTTACCCCGTGCTTATTCCGAATGTGCGTGGATTAGAAAATGCTTTGTCCGTAGGTGTGCAAGAAATTGCAGTATTTACCACACCGTCGGAACAATTTTCGCAAAAGAATACGCATTGCTCCGTGGCGGAAAGCTTAGAACGCATACGGGCTGTGATGCAGCTTGCCAAAGCACACCACTTACGCGTACGAGGTTATTTATCTTGTGTGTTGGGTTGTCCTTATGAAGGTGAGATGTCAGCAGATAAGGTGAGTGCATTGGCAGAGCAGCTGTATCAATTAGGGTGTGATGAAATTTCTTTGGGCGATACCATTGGTACGGGTACACCCTTTAAAACTGCCATATTAATTGAAACGGTAATGCAAAAAGTTCCTGTGACTCAATTAGCGATGCATTTTCATGATACTTATGGACAGGCGCTTACGAATTTGTACGTTGGATTATCATTAGGCGTAAGTGTGATTGATAGTTCAGTCGCAGGCATTGGTGGTTGTCCTTATGCCCAAGGTGCAACAGGAAATGTGGCAACGGAAGATGTCATTTATATGCTACAAGGTATGGGCATCGAGACCGACGTGGATTTAGGAAAATTAATCCACGTAGGGCAATGGATTGCAGGTGAGTTGGGTATTAAACCGCATTCGAAGGTGAGCGTGGCTCAAGCGGAACGATGAGCCAAAAAATGAGGTAAATTAATAAGGCGCAGCCACCGACGAAAAATAACAGAATAAAAAATAACCGTACCCATGTTGAATCAATATCAAAATAATTCGCAAGACCGCCACAAACACCGGCAATAAAGCGATCATTTCTAGAGCGGTACAATTTTTTTCGAGTTGAGGGCATTGTTTTCTCAATTTATAAAGTATGATTTTTAAATTTTACAATAAAACTCAAACCAAAACCAAGGCTAGGGTGTATCGCGAATTAGTAGTTAGCCTCTGTGTTTTTATGAAGTAAAGCAGAGGAGGGCGGAGCCCGACGAGCCATGAGTAAAACACAGAGGCTAGCTACTAATTCGCGATATCTATGGTGTTTTGCTGGAAGAATTCTCTGTAGATTGATTTAAAAGACTGTGTTTGATGCCATAAAAAGCATAAATCATCAACCCAACGATAGTCCAAATAATGAATCGCCACCAGGTGACGGCAGGTAATTCGAACATTAAATACATGCAGAATAAAATACCTAAGAACGGTATCACTGGATTAAAAGGCAATTTAAAGGGGCGCGTTAGTTGTGGTTGAGTTCTGCGTAATATGATGACGCCGCCGCACACAAAAACAAACGCGGCAAGTGTACCAATGTTGACTAATTCTGCCACGCGATCAATGGGCATGCATCCCGCTACTAGGGCCATTAAGGCACCGCATGTATAAATAATTTTTACGGGTGTACGGCTATAGGTATTCACGGTTGAAAAACGGTGAGGCAACAAACCATCACAGCAAATGGCTAAACAAATGCGTGTTAAACCATAAAACATCACTAGCATGACAGTTGTTAATCCCGCAATGGCACCCGCTGCAACGAAACCCGCAATGATGGTATGTCCGAGGTGCAATAAAGCTTCTGACACAGGCGAGCGTACATTCAATGTGCTATAAGGAACAATGCCTGTAAGTAAAGCAGAAACAAGAATATAAATTAATGTGCAAACAATTAAAGAAGTAATGATAGCGATGGGAATACTGCGTTGTGGCGTGATGGCTTCTTCCACCGCTGTCGATAAGGCATCAAACCCCACATAAGCAAAAAATACTAAGGCAGCACCTTGCATGACACCTTGCCATCCAAACGGAAAAAAATTATTCCAATTACTGATGCGCACATCAGCTAACGCAACCACAAGGAACACAGTAATGGTAATGAGTTTGATGCAGACAATGACATTATTAAATTGTGCACTGTGTTTCACACCTAATGCCAACAAATAAGATAAAGCAAAAATAATAAGAATAGCCAATAAATTAATGACACCTCCATCAAAAGGATCGCTGGTGATGGCATGTGGCAAATAAATATGTAAAGTTTGTAATAAATTATTCATGTAACCTGACCAACCAATGGCAACGGTTGAAACAGCCATTAAATATTCGAGTAATAAATTCCAACCGATTATCCATGCAATCAATTCACCGAAACCTGCATACGCATAACTGTAGGCGCTGCCTGTGCCACCGATGCTGGCGGCAAGTTCAGCGTAGGCGAGTGCTGCAAAGAGAGAAGCAGTGCCTGCAATCATGTATGAAATGGTGATGGCAGGCCCTGCTTTGGTAGCTGCTGCAATGCCGGTTAAAACAAAAACACCAGCGCCAATGATTGCACCAATGCCCATGAAAATTAAATCGAAGGTTGTTAATGAACGGCGTAAAGGCGAATCGTCATGAAGGTATTGAATGGGTTTGCGACGCATTAATTTATTTAACATAAATTCCTTCACATGATTTCGTATTGAGGACCACTGCCACCTTCCGAAGGTGTCCATGTAATATTTTGTGTGGGATCTTTAATATCGCATGCTTTGCATTGAATACAGTTACCACCATTAATCATTAAGCGCGGTAAATTTTCTGCATTAAAAATAATTTCATAAACACCCGCAGGACAATAACGCTGTTCAGGGGAAGCATATTCTTTAAAGTTGACATCAATAGCAGCTTGTCGGTTTTTTAATTTGAGGTGATACGGTTGATTTTCTTGATACTGAATATTTGTTAAAAAAAGTGAAGTCGATAAATCAAACGTCACTTGATTATCATGTTTAGGATAAATAATGGGTTGACATTGATTGGCTTTTTTTAAAGTCGCGTAGTCAGGTTGCTGATGATGCAATGTCCATGGTGCTTTGCCGCGAAAAATATAAGTATCTAAAGCAGCATAAGCAAGCCCTGGCCACAAACCCCAACACAAAGCGGGGCGAATATTTCGTGCGCGATATAATTCATCCCATAACCAACTTTTTTGGATACGTGCAAAATAATCAACGCATTCATTAGTTTTATTGAGTGTATCAATAATACTTTCAGCAGCTAACATGCCCGATTTCATTGCGGTATGAATACCTTTTATTTTCGGTACATTTAAAAATCCAGCCGCATCACCCACAATTAAACCGCCTGGAAAAGTTAATTGCGGTAGAGATTGAATACCGCCTTCAATTAAAGTACGTGCACCATAGGCGATACGTTTGCTTTGACGTAATAACGAATAAATAAAAGGATGTGTTTTTAAGCGTTGAAATTCTTCGTAAGGATTTAGATAAGGATTTTGATAATCTAAACCAACAACAAAACCAATTGATAATAAATCATCACCCCAATGATAAACAAAAGAACCACCATACGTTTTTTGATCGAGTGGCCAACCAACAGAATGAACAACAGAACCTGCTTGATGCATTTCTTTAGGAATTTGCCACACTTCTTTGATGCCTAATCCGTACGTTTGTGGATCAGAATGTTGTGTTAAATCGTAACGTGCAAAGAGTGTCTTCGTTAGTGAGCCACGGCATCCTTCTGCAAAGATGGTTTGTTTAGCGCGTAAAGCAATGCCTGCTTGGTATTGCGCTTTGGGTTGTCCGCGCGTATCTAATCCTTTATCGCCGGTGATGACACCGCACACTTGATCATTTTCATAAATGATTTCAGTGGCTGCAAACCCAGGTAAAATATTAATGCCGAGTGTTTCTGCTTCATTGGCTAACCAACGACACCATTCCTCAAGACTAATGATGTAATGACCATGGTTTTGCATTTGAGGTGGAGTAGGTAACTGCCATGATTTTTTTTCTGTTAAAAAAAGAAAACGATCTTGTGTTACTGGCGTGTGCAATGGTGGAGTTTTATTTTGCCAATCGGGAAGTAATTCATTTAAAGCATGAGGATCAAGCACGGCACCCGACACAATTTGTGCGCCCACATAAGCACCTTTATCAATAATGCAAATGGATAAATCTATTTGTTTGCTTTTGCTAAGTTGTGCTAAATGAATGCCAGCAGCTAAACCTGCAGGACCCGCACCGACAATGACGACATCAAATTCCATTTGTTCGCGTGTCATGAGAACATCTCCACCGCAATGGCTGTTGCTTCACCACCGCCTATGCACAACGTGGCAATACCACGTTGCCAATCGTTCTGCTGCAATGCATACAGCAAGGTTACTAAAATCCGTGCGCCGGATGCACCGATGGGGTGACCCAAGGCACAAGCACCACCGTGGATATTTAATTTCTCTCGCGGAATTTTTAATGCATGCATAAAAGCAAGCGCAACTACAGCAAAAGCCTCATTCACTTCAAACAAATCCACATCCTGTGTCGTCCAACCGATTTTTTTTAAGAGCCGCTCAGTGGCATCAATCGGTGCTGTCGTAAATTCGCCAGGTGCTTTGGCACAAGCGGCATGACCAATAATTCTAGCGAGTGGTTTAATACCACGACGTTCTGCTTCGCGGTAAGTCATTACGGTGAGAGCAGCTGCACCATCGGCAATAGAACTGGAATTGCCAGCAGTCACCGTGCCTTCTTTGACAAACACCGGTGGCAGACGAGGAATTTTTTCTGGATTGACGCTAAAAGGATGTTCATCTGTGTCAATCACCGTGTCACCTTGTTTAGTTTGCAGTATGAGTGGAACAATCTCAGCGGCAAAGGCTTTATTGCGAATGGCATATTGTGCTCGTTCAAAAGAGCTGGTGGAATAATCATCTTGTTGTTTGCGTGTGAAACTAAAATGACGGGCACATTGTTCCGCGAAATAACCCATCGGCCGGCCCGGATCATAAGCATCTTCTAAACCATCCAACATCATATGATCATAGAGTGTATTGTGTCCTAAACGATAACCTTGACGACCTTGTAATAATAGATAGGGCGCATTGGTCATGCTTTCCATTCCTCCTACCGCAAATATATCGCCTGTCCCAGCGATCAACATGTCATGCGCTAACATGACTGCTTTCATGCCAGAACCACACACTTTGTTGATAGTGGTTGCCGGTGTATGGTAAGGAATTCCAGCATGCACGGCTGCTTGCCGTGCGGGTGCTTGCCCTTGTCCTGCAGGCAACACACAACCTAGAATGACTTCATGAATATCTTCAGGTTTTAGTGCTGCACGCATTATAGCCGCAGAGAGCGCAGCGCTTCCCAACTGATGCGCAGCGAATGTTTTTAATTCACCTAATAAATTGCCAATCGGTGTACGGGCAGCACTGGTGATAACAATGCTATCTTTCGACATGTAATGAATTCCTAAAGTAGATTCTATTTATTAATACGATCATCCAATTCACCATCTTCTGAATTCTTAAATTTTAACATGGCTTTGATTTTTTCAAGATCTTGTGGTGTGAGTTCAAATCCTGCTTCTTGCAAAGCACGCTCTGGATTTTCTTTAAAAGCGCGATGAAATTGTGGATTATTTTGCAATTCGTTATAAATTTCTTCTAAAGAATTCATGGTACTTTCTCTATTGGTTAGCGCATAGCAGTAAGAATGGCATCATAGTTGGGTTCTTGCGTTATCTCAGGAACCTGTTCGATATAAATGACTTTACCATGTTCATCAAGGCCAATCACTGCCCGTGATAATAAACCTGTGAGGGGAGGGTCGATGAGGGTGACGCCATAATCTTTACCGAATGCAGGATGACGAAAGACCGAGACACATTGAACATTGTCTAAATGCTCGGCGACACAAAAACGTTTTTGTGCAAACGGTAAATCGACAGAAACACATAAGATTAAGGTGCCTGGGAGCTGAGTAGATAACTCATTAAAATGACGCATGGCATTTGCACAGGTAGTCGTATCCAAACTGGGAAAAACATTAATAAGGATTTTTTTGCCTAAATAATTTTTTAAATTAATTTCACCCAAGTCAGTTTTTGTCACAATAAAATCGGGTGCTTGAGAACCAATGGGTGGTAAGGAACCAACCGTATGCAAAGGTGTACCATTAAACGTAACAATAGCCATAAAAAAGTTATCCCGTTGATTGTTATATCAAACAGTATAAACCCCTTTTGATGAAATATTAACTTCTCCACGCGGGTCCTGTCGCTGCAGGTATCTCACTCTCGGTGTTGAAGGATATCGACAAAGCGCCAGGGACGGCGCGTTTGGAGCTAGGAGGCATCACTTCAACACCGAGAGCTATCGGCGTTGAGTAAGGAAGTTTTTGTCAAACATCTACGGGGATGACAAGCTTCTCTTATGTTTAAGTATCTAGGACCCGCGTGGCAAGGCCTTTAAAGGTTGTATGATGTATAGTATGAGTATAATTGTTAAAAAAAGGTGACATGTGCAGCTAGAAGCCCCTGTATCACTCACAGCACGGTTACAATTTATAAAGGCCTTGCCTTGTTTTGCTGCATTCACAGAAGCACAGGCAGCAGAACTTGCATCACTCATGCACGAAGTTTACTTCCAACCCAATCAACCAATTGTCATTGAAGAAGCAATGGTGGATACCGTTTTTATTATCGTGCAAGGTAAAGCAGAAGTGGTTCGTGATATTGTCAAACATCGTCGCCATTATCCCACGCCGATTGCTTTACTGAGTGAAGGAGAAACCATTGGTTTAAATGAGGTGGGTTTTTTTTCATCGACAGGCTATCGTACAGCGAGTGTGATTGCTTTAACTGAATTACAATGTTTGCGACTTGCAGTGCAAGATCTTTATGATTTTTTACAACGTCATCATTTAGAAACCGCACTTCGTCATGCTTCATTACAAATGCTAAAAATGCAGTTGATTAAACAATCTTTACCTTTTACAACGTTATCTCCTGCACGGTTACAATGGTTAGCACAGCAAGTCAGTGTGGAAGAAGTGCCACGTGACACAGTGATTTTTAATCAAGGCGAGCAAGGTGATCGGTGTTATCTGATTCACCAAGGTCAAATTGAAATTCTTACTCATGATGAACAAGGCACGTTAAAACGTGTGGCTTTATTAAATCCACCCGCTTTATTTGGCGAGACAACTTTCACAACCCGGGCAGTGCGCAATGCAACGGCACGAACAACGATAGATACCACTTTATTGACTATTCCTTATGAAAAATTGACAGAATTGGTGAGCTCAGAAAGTGATGTGGCCGATGAGTTTATGAATTTAATGATCAATCGAAGCCGTCCTTTACAAAATTCATCGATCAGTATTCATTCTTTAAAAACAGCCAGTGGTGAAGAAATCACAATATTAAAAAATAATGTTGATAAAAGTTATTTTCGGTTATCCGCTGAAGGATTATTCGTATGGGAGCAGTTGGATGGTAAACACACCTTACAAGAAATTACCTTGCAGCTTGCGGATAAATTCAATGTATTTGTACCTGATGTAGTGGCTTCTTTAATTGGTAAATTAGCGCGAGCCAAGTTTATTGCAAACATTGAAATTAATGAAGACGCAAAGCATGCTTCTTTTTTTCATCGTTGCCTGCAGAAGATGCGTTATTTTGCTGAAATTCGTTTTGCATTTGGTAACGTGGATGCATGGATTACACGGTGGTATCAAAAATGGGTGCGATATTTATTTACACCCATCGGACAATTTGCCTTAGCGTTTATTGCTTTTTGCGGGTTTTTTGCTTTTGTATTGAATACAGCAGACGTGTTGCTTTTTTTTAGTTTTAAACATGCCAGTTTGTTGTTGTTATTAGGTTTATTACCACTGAGTATTGCAGAAGTGGTTTTGCATGAATTAGGGCATGCTTTTACTGTAAAAGCATTTGGACGAGAAGTTAATTATTTTGGTGTGGGATGGTATTGGGTGGGTCCAATTGCTTTTACTGATACCTCAGATATGTGGTTAGCAACACGTCGCCCGCGCATGTGGGTAAATTTAGCCGGTGTTTATGTGGATGCATTAACGGCAGGCATAGCCGCCCTCGGAATGTTTTTAACAGACAATCCTTATATACAATGCATGTTATGGTTATTTGCTTTATACACTTACCTAGGCGCATTTCGCATGCTAAATCCTTTGCAAGAATTAGATGGTTATTATGCATTAATGGATTGGGTGGAAAAAAACCGTTTACGCCAAGAAGCGATACGTTGGTTAATCAAAGATTTTCCTAAAACATTACGTCATCCTTCTTTATTCAGAAACCATCGAGCAGAAGTGATTTATTGGTTAGCATGTTTAGGGTTTATTATGCTATTAGGAATAATTACTTTGATTGTGCAAGAATTTATTTTTTCTATTTTTGGAATTCAATTGTCTAACCCATATATGGCGCTTGCTATACCGATATTGGTGGCTGTTCTTTCCATGTTGGGCATTATTGCCGATATTCGAAGTGCAGAAAAAAAATCCTAATCACACCTTCATCGGTAGAATTACCAACTCTTTACCCAGCAAATGTAAATTTCGTTGTAATGTCAGCGGTGTTTCGTTATGCAATAAGCGGGTAATAAAATTGTCTTTATCAAAAATAATTTTAGTCGAAAAGAAAATACAGTTGGGATAATGTTTACTGATTTTTTCGGCTAATTTGGTTAATTCTTCCACGGTATCGGTACCAAAAGCGGCGTAGGCTTCGGCGGCCATGCCGTATTGATGACAATAATCTACAAAATATTGTAAATTTTCGTTGACAGTATTGCGCATTTGTTCAAGTTCATTTTGTCCGGCAAAACTTTCAACATCCACAATGCCGGCGCTGACAAAAATAAAATTTTTAAAGTGCCGTGGAAACATGCGAATCACGTTTAACAAAGAATGCATAGCAACGCCTTGGCTTTTTCCTACTAAAATGACGGCTGTGGGTTGTTGTGGGTCTAGAGGTTCGGGATTTAACACATGTTCAATCGGTTGTTTCAACTGAATGTCTAGTTGTGTTAATTTTTTATTAAATTTTTTGTAATGACGTTTGATTAGTAAGCACAAAAAAATAACTGCGCAAGTGATCACGACTGTTAACCAACCACCGGATTCAAATTTAGTGATTAAGGTGATGCAAAGAATGCTGCTAGTGATAAGAAAAGCAAAAAAAGAGAAAGCAAGTCGCAATAACCAACGCTTAGAAGCAGTGTTACGTTTTTTAGCCCAATACACACAAAGACCAAATAAGGATAAAGAAAATGTGACAAATACATTGATACTATATAAAACCACGAGAAGAGCGACTTTGCCTCGACACCATAATAAGATGGCAAGTGCAAAAATACCAAAAAGAAATAAACCATTCTGAATGACTAAACGTGTTGATAAATGTCTGAAACGATTGGGCATCCAACCATCGATCGCCATGTTAGCTAAAACACTGGGACCCGCTAAAAATCCGGTGTTGGCAGCAACAAACAATAAACCTGCTTCAAACAATAAGGTGATGAGTAAAATGAATTTTCCAAAGGAAGAGTTGCCTAAAATATCATGAAAGACAACCGCGTTTAATGTTTGACCCAATGCTATTTTCGGTTCCCATAATAAAAATAGCATGATCATGCCGGCGGCTGTCATGCTTAAAGATACTGCCATGTAAAACATGGTCCATTTACCAGTAACAACACGCGGTTCACGTAATCGATTCACATTATTTGAAACGGCTTCAAGACCCGTATAAGTACCGCTGCCTAATGAATATGCATGAAACGTGAGGGCGAGCACAGGAATCCAGCCCACACTACTAATAGCATGTTTTGTTTCTGCTAACGTATCGGGCACTATTAACAGTAAACCTTTTGAATGTGCACCAATACCATATAAAATTAATGCGACATGTAAAATGAAAAAACCTAAGAAAATAGGCATTAAAAATTTAATCGATTCTTTCATGCCGCGCATGTTTAACAAAATCAATAAAAACACTAAACCCACTTCAGCAAGTAATTTATATTGTAAAAGAGAGAGCGGTAGCATACTAAAAAATGCATCCATGGCACTCGCGGTTGATACAGCAATTGTGAGCGCATAGTCGACAATTAAGGCAGCTCCCGAGATTAAACCAATATGCGAACCTAATAATTGTGAAGCGACTTTATAACCACCGCCGCCGCTAGGAAATAATTCAATGACTTGATTATAGCCAATGGAAATCACAAACACTGTAATGGCCGTCATGATTGCAATGTAAAGCGCAAAATGGGTGTGTGGACCTAACGCAATGTATGCTTCTTCGGGACCATAACAAGAAGAGGATAAACCATCAGCACCTAAACCTACCCAAGCAAAAAAGGCAATGAGTGACACGTGACGTAAAATACCGGGATGAAATGGGTTAAGCGGATTGCCAAACAATAACTGCTTTACACGCGCTATCATAAAAATCCTTGTCAACAGGCCCTAGTATAACGTCATTTTGCTTGCATACGCAAAGCGCCATCTAACCGAATGACTTCGCCGTTTAACATGACATTTTCAATAATGTGTTGGACCAATGCTGCATATTCATCCGGTTTAGCTAAACGTTTAGGGAAAGGCACATTCATTTCTAGTGCGGTTTTGGCTTCGGGCGAAAGTTGTCCAAACATGGGTGTGTCAACAAGTCCTGGCGCAATGGCCATCACACGAATGCCAAATTGTGCCAATTCTCGCGCGGCAGGCAAGGTGAGGCTCACGATACCTCCTTTGGAAGCACTATAAGCCGTTTGACCGATTTGCCCTTCAAACGCCGCTACTGATGCAGTGTTGATAATGATGCCGCGCTCATGATCTTGTAGAGCGGGTAAAGGAATCATGGCTTCTGCAACCAAGCGCATGACATTAAAAGTACCAATTAAGTTAATGTTGATAATTTTTTGGAAATCAGCCAGCGGCATAGGCCCTTGTTGATTCACCATTCGACGTGCGTGAACGACGCCAGCACAGTTGATGCAAATGCGTGGCACGCCGTGCTTTTCAATGGCAAGCGCGAGTGCTTTTTCAACACTTTCTGCTTGCGTGACATCGCAAGCAATAGCGACGCCATTAATTTCTTTTGCAATTTGCTCAGCGGCGGTTGTATTCAGATCCAATAAGCTTACTTTTGCGCCTAAATGACTTAGACGCTTTGCCGTGGCCGCACCCATACCCGATGCACCGCCGGTGATGATGACTGCCGTGTGATTAATTTCCATGAAGATTCCTTATTCATAAAGTGCTTACTATGTTGTATTAAACAGTCCAATGTTGGCAACAAATGGAATGATATGAGTAGGTAATAAGTAATAGATAGATTGTCATGTCAAGGAAGCATATTAGTGTCCAGTAAACAATGGCAAGCTCTCGCTATTGAGTGAATCTGTCATGCCAGCACGTTTTTGGCTGGCATCCAGAAAAATCCAATCTGGATACCAGCTTTCGCTGGTATGACAAGTTGTTCTGTTATTTCAATACGGAGAGCAAGATGACATTGCAATCCTGCTATGTCATCCTGAGCGAAGCGAAGGATCTCCTTATTAGTGAGAGATCCCTCACTTCGTTCGGGATGACAGGCCTCTTTTTTATTTTAAAGCCTCGTACACGCGGATATAGCTCGGGAGGGCTTCCTATGAAAATTCTAGTCACTGTAAAACGCGTCATGGATTATAAAGCCAACATTCGTCTAAAAGCGGATGGTTCTGGAGTGGATACCGCTCACGTCAAAATGATCATGAATCCTTTTGATGAAATTGCTGTTGAAGAAGCCTTACGAATTAAAGAAAAAAATATGGCTCAGGAAGTGGTAGTGATGAGTATAGGGACGGAAGCATGTCAGGAAACATTGCGGAGTGCTTTAGCGATGGGAGCTGATCGTGCTATTTGGGTGAAAACGAACGACAATATTCAACCACTTGTCGCTGCACAGTTGATTCATGCTATCGTAGAGCAAGAAAAATCGCAATTGGTGTTGTTAGGTAAACAAGCCATTGATACCGATGATAATCAAACAGGACAAATGTTGGCAGGTTTATTGAATTGGCCACAAGGTACATTTGCTTCCAAATTAGAATTTCATGATAACAAAGTCAGCGTGACGCGCGAAATTGACGGCGGTTTAGAAACATTGTTGTTGCAACTGCCAGCGGTGGTTACAACAGATTTACGTTTAAATGAACCGCGTTATACATCATTACCCAATATTATTCAGGCAAAGAAAAAACCGTTACAAGTGATTGACGCATCTATATTATCGGTTGATTTGCAATCGCGACAAACACTGTTGCAAGTAGCTATTCCTAAGAAAGAGCGCAAACATATTCGAATTAATTCAGTGGATGAATTACTCCATCAATTACGTGAAGCGCAGGTGATCTGATGAAGACATTAGTGATTGTTGAACATAATCAACAAAATGTAAAACCGGCGACGTTGCACGCACTCAGTGCTGCTAAAGCGTTAAATGCACCTATCGATGTCATCATTATCGGGGAGCATTGTCAAAACGTCGTCACATCATTGCAACAATTCGCAGGCATTCAACAAGTGCTAGTGGCTGATAATACAGTGTATGCACATCAATTAGCGGAAAATACAGCCGCACTCATTGCGACAGTAGCAAAGGAATACGATTACATTCTTGCTGCATCAACTACCTTTGGCAAAAATTTATTACCGCGAGTAGCTGCTCTATTAAAAATAGGCATGTTAAGCGATGTGATGACCGTAGTTACGCCGGATACATTTACTAGACCTATGTATGCGGGCAATGTAATTGCAACCGTAAAGACGCTAGATAAAATCAAATTATTAAGTATTCGGACGACTGCATTTCCTGCAGCCACAGAAAAGTCTGCAACACCTGCATCTACTGTTACATTAACGACAGTCATTCCCAATACCCAAGCGGTATTTGAAAAAGAAGAATTAACCCATTCTGCACGCCCAGAGTTAACCGATGCTCGTGTGGTCATTGCCGGAGGCAGAGGCTTAAAAAGTGCAGAGAATTTTAAATTATTGGAATCAATTGCCGATGCTTTAGGTGCGGCGATTGGTGCATCCCGCGCGGCTGTTGATGCAGGTTTTGCACCGAATGATTATCAGGTCGGTCAAACAGGTAAAGTCGTTGCGCCGGATTTATACATTGCCGTGGGTATATCAGGCGCTATTCAACACGTAGCAGGCATGAAAGATAGCAAAATTGTTGTAGCAATTAATAACGACCCTGAGGCGCCCATTTTCCAGGTGGCTGATTATGAGTTCGTGGGGGATTTGTTTAAGATTTTGGCAGAATTAAAAAATTCTTTTAAAAAACAATAAAAAGCAGTTTTCCTGATGATTTATTCTCTCTCTGTTGCTTTATACGTTATAATTTAAAATACTCATCTTATAAAAATTTTAATTAAAACACACACGATCGGAGTCAAAATGGAAATAATTATTAGTGAGAATCATCCTTTTGTTAAAGTGATATTTGATAAAAAAGATCAAGAATATAATGCCGCTTTAGAGTTTGCAAAAAATATTTCTCCCAAGCAAAAATTAAAGCAGGTCGATGATAAAATTTTCTCCCATTTTGAAGATTTTTACCTTAATGTAAATGTTACAGAAAAATCGGTTGCATTTGAATTTAGTGATGAATCCAAAAAATTATATATCTTTGATCTTATCGCATTACAGGAATGCGTATTTAATTTTTTTGCGAAACATCATCTATTACATATCGACGTAGAACTTAAGAACAATCTTAAAAAAATAAAGGAAGATACATTAGGTATATTCTATAAATGGCAATTGCCTGTGATTGATAGAGCATTTTCTTATGTATTAAAATCAGAAAATGAGAAAGAGTTAACAGATAATCTAAGTGATTATAAGGCTGCTACAATATATCCTATGGTTGCAGAAAGGGAAAAAATAGAACAGCATAAATCTTATTTGCAAAAATTGCTTCGCTCTCCCGTCGATCCTGCAGTGAAATCTTTATATACCTATTATCTTGATCAAATCAATGATCTACTTGCCAAAGAAAAACAAATATTAAAACGTTTTGAAACCATGGATGCGAGAAAAGATATAATAACCATGGATGAAAAAAATAAATTGTCTTATTTGCTGAAGACTTTAAAACCTGCAAACAAAGAAACAGTTGATCGATTATTAGTTCATCCTAATGTTTCTATCGTGAAATATAAAATAACAAATTCAGAAGCATTGAAAAATTTAAAAATAAAATCCGTTTCTGTGTATGCTGATCCTCGTATTAATCAAGACGCTGCCTATAATTGTGTTGTTGAAGTTACTTTATCATCGGGTAAAAAGAAATTTATGTCTATTCACCCGAATTTACTTAATTTACCAGAATTAAAAGATATTTTTATTAAAAATGGTGGGCAAATCGACAGAACGTTTGCTGCCATGGGAGAAGGTGCTTTGGGTCCAAGTTATTTTGAAGGCTTGAATTCATATACCAAAGAGATGGAAGAGGATTATGCGAATATCCATAAAGAACTCGAGAGGGAACTTGAAGGCTTTATAAAAACAGCTAAAGCACCTATAGAAATTATTTTTATTGGTTGTGGTAAAGGAGAAGAAGTCAAGACAGTGCTTGAATACTTGGAAAAGAGCAATGTGCCCTATGTGATTTATGGGATGGATTTGGATAAAAAAAATATTAAGTTAGCAAAAAATAATCCTGCATTTCAAAATAAACCCATTTATTTTAAGGCCGGGGATGCTAATGATTTCCCAGCGTTAATAAATGAACTACGTCATTCACAAAATGCTATTCATCCACAATCTTCCATAGCGATTTCATCGGGATTTTTGACGAGAAAAGTAAATAAAGGTAGTAAAGATTCTTTTACTATTTTCAAAAAAGTTGCAAACAAAGTGGATAATATCCTTATTTCGGGTCGTACTGAGACGATGATTCCATCTCACGATGCAAAATCCACGGGGATGGATGTCACACAGCGAGTATATTATTCAAATAAAAATCTTCGCACCATGGATGTCTATTCCATGAACGACCTTACACAGCAAGCAAATAAAATTATTTCTAAAAAGTTAGCAAAAAAAATCGTTGTCTTACGTGATCATGCTCGTCCCATTGCTTTGCTGAAAGAATTAATACGATTAAATTTTAAATTAACGGATAAATCAATTGACTTAAGAGGCGCGTACATTACATCTCAAGAGGATATTGCATTCTTAGCTTCTTTAATTAAGGATAACGGCATAAAAATCATTTTTGGTAATGATGATGCCAAATGGGCTAAGACTTTAAGAGACACATATCTTTTAACGGATAAAGCCTTTCTATACCAACCAAGCCAACCCTCCTTATTTTTTACTTCAGGCGAAGGGAAAAACTTCACTCTTGGAATAGAAAGACCTAAAATCTCCCCCAATTTAAGGGAACGAGCAGAAGCCTTCAAAAATAAAAAATAAGTACATAGATCAATCAATTATGAATTATGCCAAGCCCATTAAGGTCCCTTAATCATTGCTATACTTAGAAGTGAACCTCTTTTTTAGGAGTAAAAATGGCGCAAGCTAATGAATATAAAAATAAATTTCCTCATGATGGAGAGTCAGATTCATCCGAATCAGGCGGCGATGATACGTCAGGAACGGGTGGTCAAAGTGGTCATATTGAATTTAAGGAATTTATTACCAATGAAGCGTTGCGCGATGATTTATTATCTGAAGATAAAAGACGTCAATATTTAGGTACTCATGATCGGATTACGGAAGGGGTGATTAAAAAACAAAAAGGCACGCGGGATCGTTATCAACAATTGAAAGAAGGAAAACTTTCCTTGGATAAATATCGCCAAGAGAAAGGCATGAGTGCCAGTTCAAGTTATCCACCCCATCCTTCATTAAGTAACCAAGCCCAATTTAGTGGTGCAGATCCGGAAGTAAATTCTCTTCCTGACCGGTATGAGGCAGATACCAATAATGAGAATCGTAATGAATTAGAGTATCGTTATAATTTAGTGAATCGTCCTCAAAACGTGCCACGCCCTGAAACACCTCGATTAATTAAAAAGTAATACACGGATTTTATGTTCTCTATAGCCAATGCCATTATTGCTGAAGATATGAATAGCGTGCGTCAATGGATGCGTCATGGTATGGACGTGAATCAGATGGATGAATATGGATTCACGCCACTCATTGAGGCTGCTATTGCTGATAATATTGAAATCGCACAATATTTGCTTGATCACGGTGCCGCGCCTAATATGCAGGATGTCACTGGAGGAACGGCGCTGCAATGGGCAGTGGAAAATAATAATTTAGCATTAGCGAAATTATTATTAGATCATCGTGCTGATCCGAATGCTTATAATTTAGCGGGGCAACCCGTATTAGTCATGCCCACGTTACGCCGTCAAACTGAAATGCGGCAATTGTTAGTAGCAAGGGGCGCTGATGAAGTGTTTGCGCAAGATTATATTAATACGAAGTTATTAGGACATGTTTTTGAACTCATTGGCCCAGCAACCATTGTCACGCCCAATAATAATTTTGTAGAAGTCGATTTTGAAGGCTTTTTTTTAGAAACGACATTAGGGTTGGTTGCAAATTCTCTCGATCAATTTCAAAATCATTTTGCAGCACGAAAATTACGCCGTTATTTGGGTATTTCTAATTTAATTGTGCAAACCTTATTGCGTGCAGCGCAACTTATTCGCTTTCAACAATACCGCGTGGATCGTCAAAAAGCGATGCCCACGATTGATGCCTTGTTGCAATATGATCCATTGGTCATTCCTGTAGGTTATGAAGGGCATGCGATCACTTTTATTAAATACGGTGACATTTGGGTAAAATGCGATCGGCGCGAAGACAGTCGTCTTTATGACAATATTATGTATTACCGTGTCGGTAATATGAATAATTTGAATAATGATTTAATTAAAAGTTTAATCTATGTCAAGCAAGACAGTGAATTTATTAATTATGAGTTGGATCGATTACTCGATTTACAACCGTTGACGGAATTAAAAATTGAAGCACAAGTCAGCGGCAATTGTTCTTGGGCTAACGTTGAAGCCACTATTCCGGCGCTATTTTTTCTGGTGTTGATGCAATTTAATCATGATTCCCAGGCGTTGCCTTATTATAAAACGTTAGCGCTTAACTATTTTCATCGCTGGCGAGATTGGAATAGAGAGCGTTTGCTGGATTTTTGTTTTCAAAGTTATGAAAAAGGTGACACGTTACGCAAAGCATCCAAAGCAGAAATTCTGGCTGCGATTCTTTTTCAACGTTCTGATCTTGATAATCTTACTGACAGAGAGCGCATTGAACGGATTTTAAATTTATTAATTAACTCGCCTTATCATTATATTTTGAAAAATTATTTGCGTGTTTATTATTATGAAAGTTATACCCCTGAAGGAAAAAGATTTGCAGAATTATTAAAAGAATACGGTTATCCGAAATGAGTCGTAATAAAAAAATCGATAATCGTTTTATCATTAACCCACTGTACTAAATGTTCTTCAAGATTGAAGCTAACATCTTTTTCTAAAGCAAGCGTAAGTGCAGTTTCAACGCTTTGATATTGTGCTAAAGCTTGTAGAAAATAAAACTCTCCTTCACTAAGCGCTACTAACTTAATATCCAAATCACGACGGATAATTAAAAGATAATCGCCACTGGCATGAATATCGATCACTTCATCATGTTGACCTTGACATAAATCAATAATTTTTAAAATGGGGAAATGAAATTGCATTACTTCGCAAGCAGGGTGCAACATGAAATGCAACTTTGAATAATCTTGCTCGATTACTTCACGTAAACGGCCGGTGTCAAGTGGAGTAGCATCTGCTGCAAAAAATAAACGGTGACATATCCATTCAAATTGCGCCACTTCTTTTAAATACGGATGCGCATCCAGCTGCGAAAAATGCGTGAAAAAATTAGCAAAATATTCACCATAATCGTGTAAATTGCTGCTGCACGAAGGATAATGTTGCGCATATTCATGCGTCATCATCGTAAAAAAATCGTCACCTACTAATTGGCGAATGAGAGGATAAGTTTCTGTCAACACCGCTGTGAAATTACTCAGAATGTTATTTTGATAAATGACTAAATTGGCGGAAGGTGAAATGATGTCTTCTGCTAATTCAGCATGCATTAAAGCATCAGCAAGCTCATACTGTAAATTTTGTAGCAGCATAGGCTTCCCCCATGATTTGCTCGGCACGGTAAGCTTCGAGGTATAACGTTTCTAGAGAGGGTAAATCTTTATCCCATTCAATCATGGTGGGTTTAATACCATATAAACGCACGGCTTGACGAAATAAATCCCATACCGCAGGAACCACAGGACGACTGTGAGTATCAATTAAAACTTCTTGTTGTTCAATGACAGCAGTGCTGAAACCGCCTAAATGGATTTCTTGCACTGAATCGGGAGAAATGGCTCGTAAGTAGGTTTGTGGATCAAAATGAAGATTAGTCGCACTGACATAAATATTATTAATATCCAGCAAAATACCACACCCGGATTGATTGGCTAACTGTTGTAAAAATTCCCATTCAGGAATGGTTGAAGAAGGATAAGCGCAATAACTGGAAATATTTTCGATAATGATTTGCCGTTTTAAAAAATCTTGAACTTGTTCTACGCGTTCGATCATGTGTTGCAACGATTCTTCCGTATAAGGAAGTGGCAAAAGATCATTAAAATAACGACCATTGATCGAAGACCAAGATAAATGCTCAGACACCAGGCAAGGGTCGATACGCTGAATCAAATCTTGTAATTTTTTCAAATGCTGCCAATTGAGTTCATCGCTGGATCCAAGGGATAAACTGACCCCATGCAGACTGATCGGATAGTGTTGGCGAATTTTCTGCAGGATATCCAAGGCCTTGCCGCCTTCAGCAAAGAAATTTTCACTATGCACTTCAAGCCATGCAATCGGGGGGCGTTTTTCTAATAGTTCCGTTTGGTGGGCAGTTCGTAAACCGATGCCACTCAATGACAACTTGGTATTCATTAGCCACTCGCTTTATTCGTGCCGGGTGGTTTGGTACTGCCATGCACTAAGCGATTGCATAAGCCGGTTGGCATATTAATCCATGCTTGAGGATCACCATCCACTTTGGCTTCACCGGCACATTTATAACTGCCTGTGCCACAATCATTACGGCCTGCTTTGGAAACCCCGTAGCATTTTTCTTGTCCTGGCCCGGGTTCATAACTTAAGTCATCAGCAAAGGCATGGGTAGCTGGTCCGCTTAGGAGCAGCGTGGCGAGGGCGTTCACAATGATTTTTTTATACATAAAGCTATCCTTACTCATTTAAATAAATTTATCTTGGCCTTGAACAATGAATTTAGCAACCATTAGACAGGGATGCCGGGTTAATTTTGATTAAATATAATTATTTATTATTACTTATGACTATTTCTGCAGCAAATAAATCTTTAATTGTTTCACGTCGACGAATTAAATGCATTTCACTGCCGTCAATAAGTACTTCGGCTGCCCGTGGACGCGAATTGTAATTGGAGCTCATGCTAAATCCATAAGCACCGGCGCCATCCACCGCCAATAAATCTTTTTCTTGTAGCACTAACTCGCGGTGTTTACCTAGGAAATCTGCTGATTCACACACAGGGCCTGCAATATCGTAATGTTTTTTCTCGCCGGGACGTAATTCGACCGGCAGAATGTCTTGCCATGCACCGTACAAAGCGGGACGAAGTAAATCGTTCATGGCAGCATCCACGATAGCAAAATTTTTATAGGTTAAATGTTTTAAATAGTGCACTTCAGTGAGTAAAACGCCTGCATGCGCGATCATTGCACGACCGGGTTCAAGGATCAGTTCAATGGGCAATCCAGCGACCTTTGTTTGTATGGCTTGTGCATAATCTTGAATGGAAGGTGGGGTTTCCTGTTGATAAGTCACTCCCAGTCCACCACCCAAGTTGAGGTGTTGAATAGAAAAGCCTTGTTGGGTAAAGCGATGATAGAGATCGATGAGATGATCTAAAGCAGATAAAAAAGGCTCGAGATCGGTAATTTGCGAACCAATGTGGCAAGCAAGACCAATCAATTGTAAGCCTTGCATGGAAGATAAACGCTCGCTTAATGCCATGGCACTTTCCATATCAATGCCAAATTTATTTTCCCGCATGCCAGTCGAGATATAAGCATGAGTGAATGCATTAATATTAGGATTAATACGCAAGGCGATGGGAATCGTTTTATTTAAGCGGATTGCAATGCTTTGTAACCGTTCCAATTCAGGAATAGATTCGACATTAAAACAATAGATACCACAGCGTAGCGCGTGTTCAATTTCACCGGTGGTTTTTCCTACCCCGGAAAAAACAATTTGTTCTGGCTTGCCTTGCGCCGTTAATACGCGCTCCATTTCACCCAATGATACGATGTCAAAACCTGCTCCCAGTTTTGCTAATAAATGTAGGATGGAAAGATTGCTGTTCGCTTTGACGGCATAGCACACACGATGCCGCTGATTGCCAAAAGATTGATCAAATTTGTGCCACTGCTCAGTGATGGCGCGTCTAGAATACACATAAGTGGGAGTCTGGAAGGCCTTTGCAACAGCTTTGAGAGGCACTTCTTCGATGAAAAGTTCATTGCCATGATAAGTAAGGCAGGACATAAAATGATCTCAATTTTTAAGAAAGATCATTATAAACACATCTAATCCGTAGATAAATCACAATGTGCTTTGAGCCATTCATTGTAATCAGCAATGTGACCAAGGGAAGCATTTAAAAAACGTTGTGCGGACAAAGCAATTTTTTTACTAATATCGTTGGTGAAACGCGCTTGCATGCAAATAATATCATTCGCATTTTGTGCATCTTTCAGACGCGTAAGATTCTCAATGCTGATATTAACTATATCATTTAGAAGTAAAATATTTTGTTCAGTATAGCGACGTAATAAGGATTGTATTTGCTCATCGGTGCTTTCAGGAAGCGTATTAATTATTTCCTTAAATGTTTGCCAGTTAGTTTCAAATTCCTTAAAAGGCATCGCAATCTCCTTAATTGCTGATAATTAATAAAAAGCATTATAACGAATTAATTTTCACTTGGGTTGATTATTTGATAACCATCTGGCAGAAAACGATAGTATGTAAGAATAGGAGCAGGCAGCTGCGTCGTGATAGCGCTCGCATAGTCTGTAAATAAATTTAATGATTGAATCGACCATGTGTCCTGATCAATTTGTAATTGATTGGTAAGGACCGAGAATGAATTCAAAGGTATTTTTAAGCCTTCACCAATGGCTTTGACAAGAGATTCTTTGCGCGCCCACAGCCGATAAAATGCATGGGCTTGTTGCTCATGCGGTAGATGAAATAGCATTTGTTTTTCTTCGCTGTTGAAGTAGCGTTCAGCCACTGCGCGGTTGTAGTTGTCTTGGAATTTTTCAACATCGATTCCAAGAGGGTAATGTAAAGTAATGGCATACAATGCTTGATCATGTGAATGTGCTACGTTGAATTGAATAGAGCAATTTTGTGGAGCAACAATAGATGGTTTTTGGTGCAGTGAATAAGTGAAAACAATTGTTGCTGGTGCTACATTTAAATACCATCCTAAGAGTTGGCGGAGAAAACCTCTACCAGCAATAAAGCGGGTTTTATGATGGGAAAAATGCAAACGTTCAGCGCGCAATTGTTCTTCTATACTTAAGTAGCCGCGCAATTCGTTTTCTTTAGTAGACGAAATCGCCAAGTTAGCTGACCAAATATGCACTTCATTGGAAGATAATTGCATTTTTATACTCTAGATGCCTATCGATATTATGCTGAATAAGTTTGAATTTTATAAATCAGTGCCTAACCATCGACCGATACAAAATGTTAATCCACCGGCGATGATTCCAATTAACATCATTCTAAGACCTAATAGAATAGGATTACGATTGGTAAATAAGCTGAGTAGTGCACCTATACCAAACAATGTAACGGCAGTAATAGCTACACTGGCATATAAATTCCAAACGCTATTACCGAGTAAAAATGGAGTTAAAGGAATAGCTGCACCCAAAGCAAAAGAACAAAAAGAAAAAAACATGGCACTGAAGGGTGATACCATATCTTCAGGATTAATACCTAATTCCTCGCGGACAAGTGCATTTAATCCCGTTTCTGGATTTTCAATCAATATTTTTGCTAATTTATCTGCTTCGGTTACAGGTACACCGCGAGCCTGATAAATAAGACTCAATTCTTGCATTTCTTCCTCGGGATATTCTTCGAGTTCTTGTTTTTCAATAGCAATTTGATATTCGAATACTTCACGTTGCGAGCGCACAGAAATGTATTCGCCTGCTCCCATGGAGCAAGCACCTGCCAATAAACCAGCAACACCCGCCAATAAAATAAAATGTTGATTTGCATTGGCACCTGCAATACCTAAAATCAAACTTACATTAGAAACAAGGCCATCATTAATGCCAAACACAGCAGCACGTAAGTTACTGCTGGCATTTAATGACGTGTGTTTATGTTCTTCATGATAATCTTTAAATATGGACATGCCGCGAATTTTCATGGCGCCAAGCATATTTTGTAAGCGTTGTGTGCCCAATAATTTGATTAATAGAGCAACGCAGTGTGTGCGAAAATCAGGTTGATAAGGCGCTGGTGGCAGAAGTTGCGATTGTTGAATCTTTGTTTCCCATAAAGAAGCTTGTCTTTCTGCTGCTGCATTTAAATCGGAGAATAATTTTTTATAAAGAATATTTTTTTCATTAGCCATGATCACGGTATACAAATAAGCTGAACGTTTTTCTTCGCGCCAATTATCATATAATTCCATAATCATTCCTGTTGTTGTTGAAGATGAATAAAATGATCAATTAATTTAGAAGCCATGCTAATATGGTAAGAAGGGCGCCCTGGTAAATTATCATAACGGTACCAACCTGCTGCTTCAATTTCGCGACGATCAATAATCAAATCACCTGATTCATATTCAGCCATATAAGCAATGATTAATGAATCGGGGAATGGCCAAGGTTGTGAGCCAAAGTAACGTAAATTTTTTATATAGACGCCCACTTCTTCTTTGACTTCTCGATGCACAGCTTCTTCGCAAGATTCGCCAGGTTCTACAAAGCCGGCAATGAGACCATAAGCACCGGGCGTAAAATGAGGACTGCGTGCCATTAATATTTCTTTTTGGCGATGAATTAAAACAATAATAGAAGGTGAAATACGTGGATAAAAAGCTAAGCCACACACCGGACAAATGCGTTCAAAGGTGCCTTCACGATGACGAGTAAGACTGCCGCATCGTCCGCAAAAATGATGATTTTTATCCCATTGTAAAATCAAAATAGCTTTTGCCATTAAGGTATACCAATCAATACCTAAAAGATTAAATGCTTGACGTAAAGGCATTGCTTGAATGCTTTCAGGCAAAGAAAAGTTTTTATCAAGTTCAGCGCAATAGATATGGGATTGATCACGACGAGCAATGGAATGCACATGTAATAAATGAGGCTTTAATTGATCAATGGTATGTGAGGTTAATAAGTTGTTATCGTTGGCAGTTAACAACAGCAAATCATTTTGAAAAACAAACCAATAATCAGGGTATGAGATAGAATTTATCATTTAAATAAAATATGTTATTTTTAATTTAAAATCTACCATTAAGGAAGCAAATGATTATAAAAACAGCTAGCTTAACACCAACGGTTCTTGCTGTGATTAGGGATAAGGGAACGGAACGCCCATTTTCAGGAGAATACGATGATTTTGGTGAAAGTGGCACTTATTTATGCCGTCAGTGTGGTTTAGCATTATTTCGTTCGCAAACCAAATTTCATTCAGGATGTGGTTGGCCGAGCTTCGATCAAGAATTGCCAAGAGCGATCAGCACGCAAACGGATGCAGATGGAATGCGTACTGAAATCGTTTGTGCACGTTGTAAAGCTCATTTAGGTCATGTGTTTCGCGGTGAGGGCTTCACACAAACCAATACACGTCATTGTGTCAATTCGTTAAGTTTAGATTTTGTCGCTGATTTGAATGTGAAAGATACTGAAGAAGCTATTTTTGCTGCGGGATGTTTTTGGGGTGTGGAATATTATTTTAAACGTCTGCCTGGTGTTGTGAAAACAGAAGTGGGTTATACCGGCGGTATGGTCGCAAATCCAAGTTACCGTGAAATATGTGCAGGTAATACGGGGCATTATGAAGCGATTCGAGTGTTGTATGATCCTACGCAAATAAATTATGAATCGATTGCTAAATATTTTTTTGAAATTCATGATCCAACACAAAGGGATGGACAAGGCCCTGATCGTGCCGAACAATATTTAAGCGTGGCGTTTTATTACACTCCTGAACAAAAACAAATTCTTGAAAATTTAATGGCTTTACTTGAAGAAAAACAATTAAAAATAGCAACCCGTGTATTACCGGTGAGTACGTTTTGGCGAGCTGAAGAAGATCATCAAGACTATTATCGCAAAATGCACAAAGAACCGTATTGCCATCGCTATACAGCACGATTTTAATGGTTGGACAATCAACGGCAAATTGTACTAAGATGACTAAGTTAATTTCTTTTGCAACTATCTAAATAAATGTGTTCTCTTCAATAATCAATTTTAAGGTGATCGTCATGGAAGATTTTCAATGGTTGTTTCGTCAATTTTTTAGATTTTTATTATTCGCTTCACTGATATTAAGTTCTGGAGTAGCTTCCGCACGAACTTTTTCTTTTGTGAATAATTGTAATTATCCGGTGTGGTTTGGCTTTTCATCCGGTGGCAATAGTCCTGCGCCAGCAAATAATAACTATCAATTGACAGCCAATGGCGGTACCAACCAAGTGACTATTCCTGCGAATGGTTGGAGTGGTGTCATTGCGGGAAGAACAAACTGTGTCAATGGTTCTTGTGATACCGCTGATTGTGGCGGAGGAGCAGGGGCTTGTGTACATGGTTTCAGTCAGCCCGCTACCCAAGCTGAATTTACATTAAATCCTACGGGTACGGATTTCTATGATGTGGAAGTGATTAATGGTTTTAATATTCCTATTAGCATTACGCCGAGCGCCACTTCACAAGCCAATAATCCTTATTTTTGTGGTAGCCCAGGCGCTGCGTCGCCATCGGCAGGATTGGGTGCTTGCAGTTGGCAATTTGCACCGCCCTTGGTGGAATACCAATGGGTGACTAACGGTGGATCTGCTTGTGCTGCAAATAGTGATTGCAATGGTGGAAACGTTTGCGGCTTAAGCTTTAATCCGGGCAATACACCGCTTTTGAAAAAAACTTGCGGAAAATTGTTAGGGTATTGGACCGCGGATCAAATTTGCGGTGTGCAACGTGATTACGGTGCGCCCTTTAACTGTAGCCAAACGGTACCAGGACAAACAGGCTTAACGTGGTGGAATTTATATGCTTGTGTGAATGTCGGTTCTTGTTATTCACCCGGCGCACAACCCAATTGTTGTGGTTGCGTCAATTGGGATCAAATAGGTATTTCTGTTCCCGCCTCACCCATTACGCAACAATGCCGCGCTGCTAATCCTAATTGGACAGGCACTGTACAACCTTCTTTAGCGTGGTTGAAACAAGCATGTCCAACGGCTTATACCTATCCGTTTGATGACATGAGCAGTACATTTACATGTCAGTCCATGGCAAATAATAACAATGTCGTTAATTACACCATTACTTTCTGTCCTAATGGCAATAACACACCCGTGCCACCGCCATCGGGTAAATGTTTACCGCCAGCGACTATTCAAGCAAGTAACACGGCGGATAAAAAAAGTATTACCTTAACGTGGCAACAACCGTCGGGTTCAGACACCATCACAACGTATCAAGTGAATGATTGGACAAATAAGCCAATATGGACAGGTACTGCCACGTCATTTACTGATACGACATTGCCAGGCACGAATGGTAAATTCATATATTTCTTATACTCGAATTGCCCTTCTGGCCAATCGGCAGGTGTTGAAGAAGACGTGACGATCAGTGACAACACGCCACCGACACCGCCTACCGTGTGTCAACCACCTGCCAATATCAAAGCAAGTTTCACGGCAGATAAAAAAAGCATTACGTTAACGTGGCAACAACCGGCAAATTCATCACCGATCAGCAATTACCAAATCAGTGATTGGACGAACAAGCTAATGTGGACAGGCACAGCTCTGTCATTTACGGATACGACATTGCCAGGCACGAATGGTAAATTCACGTATTTCTTATACTCGAACTGCAACAATGGTTTATCGAAAGGCGTTCAAGAGGACGTGATGATTAACTAAGCCCTTGTTTCTTCTGGCAACAAAAAAAGGCCTTGCTTTGCAAGGCCTTT